>Ga0209700_101355_pt1 | contig 50468 bp, 39 predicted proteins | sample SiratroredBW_FD_187528 | JGI IMG/M metagenome (GOLD analysis project Ga0209700, IMG submission 187528) | Root nodule microbial communities of legume samples collected from California, USA - Siratro red BW (SPAdes) (version 2) | ecosystem: Host-associated > Plants > Roots > Nodule | place: USA...
CGATGTATGCTTATACTTGGGGTTGGGGGTAGTAGGTGAGGAAGTTAACTTTGAACACTGTACTCCAGGTGTGGTTAACAAATTGTTTCATGACAACGATATTACTGTAAATACTATTCTAGCCAAACTCAGAGACATAACAGTAAATAGGGAAGAAAATGTTGATGACTTTTGCAAACTATACATATTACTTGCGTTTTGTACTTTTTATTTCCCTCGCTCTTCTAGGACCATTAATACAGTTCCTTTTGCCTGTTTAGATAACTTAGACAATTTATATATTTACAATTGGGGGGCAGCTGTTTATGGTTTTCTAGTTCAGAGTTTAAACCGGGCTTCTGAGCTGTACAATCACCAGAAAAACAATGTTGCCATGCAAGTGTCTGGATGCGTCGCATTACTACAGGTAAGTAAAATTGTTTTGGCGTATGTTTGTCTGCATATAGTATAATTATTTTCTTATAGTATGTTTGTTTGAAGAAAGCATTGTATGAAACAGTTGTGGGCAGTACAACACCTGGGAATGGGATCTACTTCTTCCTTCCCACGGATGATTAAATGGCCTGCTATTATAATGAGGACCTCAAAAATTAAATCTATATTCCTAAATAACCAGGTATTGTTTACAGTTTGATCATTTCGTATGTTATCTGTAAATTATGTTATTATTGACAACAATCATGTAATGTTTTTGTAGGTTGTTTGGGATTGGGCACTCACCGATGAGGAAAAGCGAATTGACATAGTGTGTGAAGCCCTGAAGTATTCCACATCCTCAAGCTCAGGTCGGAAGGGCATGGATAATGGCCATGGTTCTGTGTGGCAGGAACTTCTCCATGCCACAGAGAAACTTGCGGCTAATGATCACCGAATAGCTGCCATCAAAGAATGACTTCGATACATACAAAAGCATTTGCTAAGTGCAAAGAACAAAGGGCTTGCGGGACCATCATCATCAACTCCACCGACGACAACTGCTGCTAACAAGCTTGACAACAGTGTAAGCCCTGGCATGGCTGACATGCCTGACAGGAATGATAGTCTTTTGATGCCCGTGACTGGTGTTGACCATTCTAGCCTTGTATTTGATTTTGGAAAGATTTATAGGGGTGTGATATATCAAAAAGACGATACCAATCGGTGTGTTGATATTATGTATTTTGGTTTATAAATTGTTAGGAATGGAAATCACCACGGTTGAAAATTCTTAAAACATGTTATGTTTTTATTTTTGTACTGAAGTTATCACCATTGACGGCTATGTGCTTACCAAAGGTGACCTTATGTCGCTGAAGCCTCGAGCGAAATTGGATAACATGGTAAAGCCATTTTCTTTGCTTCATTTTATAATTTGATGTAAGGTCAAATTATACAATTAATTTTAAACCAGTATTTTAATTGTAACATCTTTGCAGGTTATGTTATTTGTGACCAGTATGTTAATGTATAAACAATTAAAAACTTCAAGAGTGATTAAACAGATCTGCCTGAATTCATTCTTTACGGTATGTGAAACTGTTATTTTTTTTAAAATTTCTGTGTAAGACGTATTGTTGAATTTAATTTTCTGTAGATTGCGGTTATTGAAGACATCAAGAAACAGAATGTGAGGGGAAACAGCAAAGTACCAGAAATGCGTGTTTGGGAGTACAAAGATTATGAATCATTCTTCCCACGACGAATGCTCCGTCGTCTGGAACATATTCTCTGTGCCCAATTTGTAAGTTGGTATCCCCAATACCCAATAGTTTGTTGAATATTAAACAAGTTGGTGAAATGTATGATTTGTTTTTGTTGTAGACTTTTGTCCCATCAGTTAATGAAGATCATTGGTGGTGTTATGTCGTGAACTGTCGCAGCAGACAGATATATGTTCTTGACTCTCTTGGACACAAAAATAAGAGTTGCAAGGTCATTGACAAGGCAGTGACAAGTTCATGAACTCTGCGTTGTGGATGAATGAATTACATGACAAATGACCCCTTTTTAGGACATGTTATATGTTATTAATTGTTTGTTAATGGTGGCAGGCATACCACCTTGAGTTGTTGTTTGCATTGGTGGAGAAAGTTGAAATAAAAAATTCCATTCCCTTAAAAGTCATCGAGCATGATGTACCCTTACAACAAAACTGGTAAATTTAAATGAATTGGTTATTATTTTTCTTACATAAGTGTAGCAATTATATTTGTGTTGACTGATATTAGTTGACAATATCCAACCATGACTGTGGTTTACTTGTCATTAAATACATGGAGATGTGAGACGGTGTTTGTAGGTTTGATGGCCAATCAATGCCAAAATACTCAATGGTTTGTATTGATCTTTTATTACGACATTGATGTCGTTGGTTGATTTACCTAATGTACAAATTGATATGTTTATTGTTATTTTCAGAAAGAAATTCAACATTTCAGGGAAGACTTAATTGGCAGATGGGTCACCCATGACGATAACATTCATCGAAGAATGTACTGTCAAAGATTAATAGTTAATTCAAGTGTATATTGTAAAGGAAACAATGTTGTTATTTCGTTGGTCGATGTACTTAGTTGGCTTATAATGTTCGTTCATAATGAATTGGTTATGAAATATTCTAAATTAAATAGTTCTTTCCAAAAACTTGTACCCAAAGAACCAAATACATTTACATAGCGAACCACATACGTTTACATAGCGAACCACCTTGCTGAGGGTGGATGAATAGACAGGCAGGGGTTTAATATGGGTGTCAGACATATGAACGTGGCAAACCACTTATACTAACTGCGCGAACCACATAGAGAAGGATGGATGAATGGGATGGACATGCAGGGCTTTAATGTAGGTGTCGGACTTGTCAACGTGCAAACCACTTATACTAACTGAGCGAACCACATAGAAGACAAGGATGGATGAATGAATGACTGGATATGCGGGGTTAAATATGTGTCGCACTTGTGAACATGGCAAACCACTTATACTAACTGAGCCAACCACATAGAAGACAAGGATGGATGAATGAATGACAGGACATGCAGGGGTTTAATGTAGGTGTCGGACTTGCGAACGTGACAAACCACTTATACTAACTGAGCGAACCACATACAGAAGGATAGATGAATAGGTAGGACATGCAGGGTTTTAACATACGTGTCGCACTTGTTAACGTGACAAACCACTTATACTAACTGAGCGAACCACATACAGAAGGATGAATGAATGAGTGGGACATGCAGGGTTTTAACATAGGTGTCGCACTTGTGAACGTGACAAACCATTTACAATAACTGAGTGAACCACATACAGAAGGATGGATGAATAGGTGGGACATGCAGGGTTTTAACATAGGTGTCGCACTTATGAACGTGACAAACCACTTAAAATAACTGAGAGAACCACATACAAAAAGATAGATGAATGGGTGGGACATGCAGGGTTTTAACATAAGTGTCGAACTTGTGAACGTGACAAACCACTTACAATAACTGAAGGAACCACATACAAAAGGATGGATGAATGGGTGGGACATACAGGGTTTTAATATAGGTGTCGCACTTGTGAACGTGACAAACCACTTATAATAACTGAGCGAACCACGTACAAAAGGATGGATGAATGGGTGGGACATGCAGGGTTTTAACATAGGTGTTGCACTTGTGAACGTGACAAACCACTTATACTAATTGAGCGAACCACCTACAGAAGGATAAATGAATGGGTGGGACATACAAGATTTCAACATAGTTGTCGCACTTGTGAACGTGACAAACCACTTACAATAACTGAGTGAACCACATACAAAAGGATGGATGAATGGATGGGACATGCAAGGTTCTAATATAGGTGTCGAACTTGTGAACGTGACAAACCACTTATACTAAATGAGCGAACCATATACAGAAAGATGGATAAATGGGTGGGACATGCAGGGTTTTAACATATATGTCGCACTTGTGAACTTGACAAGGCACTTATACTAACTGAGCGAACCACATACAGAAGGATGGATGAATGGGTGGGACATGCAGGTTTTTAACATAGGTGTCGCACTTGTGAACGTGACAAACCATTTACAATAACTGAGCGAACCACATACAGAAGGATGGATGAATGGGTGGGACATGCAGGGTTTTAACATAGGTGTCGCACTTGTGAACGTAGCAAACCACTTACAATAACTCCGCGAAACACATACAGAAGGATGGATGAATGGGTGGGACATGCAGGGTTTTAACATAGGTATCGCTCTTGTGAACGTGAAAAACCACTTACAATAACTAGGCGAACCACACACAAAAGGATGGATGAATGGGTGGACCATGCAGGGTTTTAACATACGTGTTGCACTTGTGAACGTGACAAACCACCTATAATAACTGCGCGAACCAGACACAGAAGGATGGATGAATGGGTGGGACATGTAGGGTTTTAACATAGGTGTCGCACTTGTGAACGTGACAAACCACTTATACGAACTGAGCGAACCACATATAGAAGGATGAATGAATGGGTGGGACATGCAGGGTTTTAACATAGGTCTCGCACTTGTGAACGTGACAAACAACTTACAATAACTGAGCGAACCACATAAAATGGATGAATGGGTGGGACATGCAGGGTTTTAACATAGGTGTCGCACTTGTGAACGTGAGAAACCACTTATACTAGCTGAGCGAACCACATACAGAAGGATGGATGAATGGGTGGGACATGCAGGGTTTTAACATAGGTGTCGCACTTGTGAACGTGACAAACCACCTATAATAACTGAGCGAACCACATAAAATGGATGAATGGGTGGGACATGCAGGGTTTTAACATACGTGTCGCACTTGTGAACGTGAGAAACCAGTTATACTGGCTGAGCGAACCACATACAGAAGGATGGATGAATGGGTGGGACATGCAGGGTTTTAACATAGGTGTCGCACTTGTGAACGTGACAAACCACTTACAATAACTGAGGGAACCACATATAGAAGGATGAATGAATGGGTGGGACATGCAGGGTTTTAACATAGGTGTCGCACTTGTGAACGTGACAAACCACTTATACTAACTGAGCGAACCACATAAAATGGATGAATGGGTGGGACATGTAGGGTTTTAACATAGGTGTCGCACTTGTGAACGTGACAAACCACTTATACTAACTGAGCGAACCACATACAGAAGGATGGATGAATGGGTGGGACATGCAGGGTTTCAACATAGGTGTCGCATTTGTGAACGTGACAAACCACTTATACTAACTGAGCGAACGACATACAAAAGGAGGGATGAATGGGTGGGACATGCAGGGTTTTAACATAGGTGTCGCACTTGTGAACGTGACAAACCACTTATAATAACTGAGCGAACCACATACAGAAGGATGGATGAATGGGTGGGACATGCAGGGGTTAAACATGGTCAAATACTTGTATAAACTAGTTTCATAAACATTGTAAACTATTTACGTGAACATGCTAAAGCAATTATATACAGATAAGGTCAAGCAGTTATTAGTTTTGGTGTTTGAGTTTAAGTGGTTAAAATTCAATTCATTTGTGTTCCAAAAAATATATGTACATTTGTTACATTTGTACAAATCATGACTACATGCAAATAGATTACAGTAATGTGTAAAAATCAAAATGTTATTTTGCCATATAGCTGTTGTGTTAATCTTGAATTTCGGAGATAATCTCTATGAGTTTAACATTATCCTTATGTAATATCCATTTGGCCACATATTCTTCTCTGAATGCCTGTAATTGTTCCTGAAAATAAAAGACACCCCACGAACTTATTCACTGCATTAAAAAAGTCAACCAGAAGAATGTTTACAATAACACAGATTTACAATCCGTAATGTATTGTAGCATGCTTTTGGACTGGTACCTTGCCACCCCGTCCCAAACGTCCATGTATCTAATAACCATCATATCACAATCAAAGCTGAAAATGGCCAATATCATTTATTAGTTCATTTCAATATGTCCTACACGAATGTATCATAAAGGAACACTGACAGGTGTAAACTGACCTGTTAGGCTGACGAGTGACGTCAGCCTTAATGAGTTTTAAACTAACTTGTTTTTCCAACTCAAAGTGCTCAACCACACCGAATAGGCATTCCAAACGGTATGCCTGTGACCATCATGAACTTACGTTAATAACACATTCCACGTAGTGAATAACTACTTTCAACCGTAAATCATTTAACCTAAAGGAAAGGATGATGAACTTACCATTGCCTTGTGAATTTGCTGTCGGATTGCATTGCTGTGACCCAAGGAGTCCAGGACATATAGCTTTCTGGTGACACAGTTCACAGCATAGCACCACCAGTGATCGCTGAAAACCGTGGGGACAAAAACCTAAAATCCAATTTAAATTAAGACATCATGGACAAGTCGTTGAATATTTTGCAATCTAATCTAACCATATTAAGCACTTACAAATTCGGCAGTCAGAATATTCTCAAGATTCATCATCCCATCTGGGTAATATAATTCGTAGTCCTTGTATTCCCAAACCCTTCTTTTGGGTGTTTTGCCACCAATATTCCTTTTACGGTTATTCATGTCGTCAATGACAGTAGACTGCAAGAAGTGTACATTCATTAGGTTGTCTTAGACCAAACTTATAATAAGTACATATGGAACAAATTAACATACCGTAAAAAATGGATTCAGGCATATTCGTTTGATGGTGCCTTCATTTTTCAAGTGGTCATACATGAACATGCTGTACACAAATAACATAGCCTACAAACATTTCACCAAATGAAAGAATTAGTGAAGTTTTGAATTTCATTGTTACATTAATAAGCATGACAAAGTCACGGCATGGCTAACCAAGTTATCAACTTTCCCTTCCGGGGCGAAGGACATAAGATCGGCCTTTGTAACCATGTGGTTATCAATCTGCACAATAACTCTACAAAAACCACCAGATTCGATGATCTATCCATTGTAATTCCTGACCAACAACAACATCAGGTATCCATTTTTTAACGAAAATAACTAAAATGAACACACCTACTATCTTCATAATGTGTAGATGTGACAGCTCTGTAGACTTTGTCATTGTCAACAACCAGCATGATAGGCTCATCGCTATGAGGACTGACCTGCCCTTCCATGACATCAGGCTCAGCCCTGATAGTGGTACCCTCCACCTGCTCAACATGGGTATCATCGGGCCTATGAGGAATGACCTTCCCTTGCGCAACATCAGGCTCAGCCTTGATCGCGTAACCTCCTTGGGCACAGCTTCAGTAGCATGGGGCATGTCACAAATGACTTGCCCCTGCTCAGCATCAGGCTCAACCCTGATCGCAGTAACCTCAATGGGCACAGCTTCAGTAGCATGGGGCATGTCACAAATGACTTGCCCCTGCTCAACATCAAGCTTGGCCCTAGTCGCAGTAACCTCGATGGGCACAGGTTCAGTAGCATGGCCCATGTCACAAATGACTTGCCCCTGCCCAGCATTAGAGTCAGCCCTGACCACAGTATCCTCCATGGGCAAAACATCATTAGCATCGGGCCCATTACGAATGAGTTGCCCCTACCCAGCATCAGGCTCAGCCCTTGTGATTTACTTCTGTCCATCAATAGAGTTAGCCTTCACCGGGGTTGCATGACTGTGCCCATCACTACGGTGATGACTAACAGGAGTAGCTTGCCTTTGGTGACTCACATTGTGCTCGGATTGCATCTCGTTTGGGATGTTATGTGGTCCAACGAATGATGTAACCGTAAATGTATGCTGCAGATTGCTGCTCAACCATAACTGAATTTGGCTGACCTTCTCCTCAAGGGCAGCAATTCGTTCCTGATTTGCCATCAGCCTCCTTGTGGCCCCAGCAATTTCATCGTATGTTGTATCTTCCACATTATCGGAAAACGAACCATGTTCGTTGTCTATGCCTTTTGGACTTGGGGGTGGTGCACAAGACCTCAGTGCCTCGCACACTATATCAATAAACCATAACCAATACCTGATTTGTTTGAAAAGAAAAACATATATTGGAAGACCTCATAGTTATGGGATGACTTCCAAGCATTCTTGGAAATTCTGTACTGCATCCCAATCCTACATGTTGTCCTTCCCATAACTGTTTCAAACAAACACATGGTCTGTAAAACAAACATACAAATAATAATTTACATTGTACAATGATTAATACTAACCTGCAAGACAACAACACACCCCGAAAAATTAACTGCAACTGTGTTGTGTTGTTGGTTGTACAATACGACAGCTCTGTTCAAACTCTGAATCAAAAAATTGTGAACGGCTGCCCCCCAGTTATACATATTTAAATTATGTACATTTTGTAGTAAATGAAAAGGAAGTGCATTAATAGTTATGGAAGACCGCGGAAAATAAAATGTTCCAAGTGCAAGTATTATATACAGTCTGCAGAAGTCTTCCACGTTCTCATCCTTATTGACATCAGGATCACGGAGGTTTGCAAGCACCAAATTTATGGTAATTTCACTTCCATTGAGCAGGATGTTCATGAAAGGAGGATCACCATATTCAAGGGTAACTTCCTCGCCAGTTACTCGCAGCCCCAACGTGATGCATACATCAAATGGAGAAAATGGGACTAAAAATTCCCTGATCCTGAAAGACTGGTCTGCAATACACCATCTGCTAATAAGTTCCCACAAAACAACTGACGAAACGTGCAGTGGCTGATCCAGGCACAAGAGCCATTTGAATGGAGTTGTCTTCATCAACTCCCTTTGAATTCGAGACATCTGACGATTAATGTCAATTATAGCATCGGTGTGGAGTTTTTGCCTGACTCTCAACTGTTAATACAAATCAACAAAACAGATTAAATTGTTTTCACACTTAGAGCATAAACTATGAAATTAAATTACACAAATAACTAACCTTTGATTCTCCCCGATCTCCAGCAGAGGATTTTTTGGGACCCATATATGTATAAGAAGGAAACTGGTACCCAAGAAAAGTAGCCCATTACTCAGATATTGAAAAGTACGGTGACAAACAAAATACTTAATGTGTTACGCACTTGCAACAAAATGAAACCAACACACTGCCAAGACAACTTCTTTCGCATACACAGACGTAGAATAATAAGTGGTCCACTATGTTAAAATAAGTGGTTCAATGACGAATTATTTCCAATACACACACGTGTATAACACATGCAAAGACCTCCATGTCAAACCCACAACCCAAGTGGTTCACTATGTTAACCTAAGTGGTTTAATGATGTAAGTGTTCGCATACAATCACATACAAACATACAATGTGTCCCAGACATGTAAGTATCGGACATGGAAACTAGTGATGTTAAACCCACAATAAAATTATCTTCTTTTATGACCTAAGTTGTTAACTGTCACCGGCAAAGTTTCACGACAAAGGCATGAACAGATATACAAACCCACAATATAACTCAACACCAAAACATTGTGTACATCGTTCGGATCATTGCTTTCGATAAACCCAAAAATGTACATTGTTAAACACAGGACGATCGAGCGATACACCTTATGACAGTGAACTCTAGCTTTCAACGTCGATTCACCATAGACGACCACCGACAACAGGACCGTCAAACGAAAAAATGAAATGGTTAAGAAGCGACGAAAATGTTGCAGAGAAGCAAAGCAATTCGTTTCCAAAACGAGCTCTTTGATGTTGTTTGACCTTCCAGAACGCAGTGCAATGATGGGACTACCAACATTCAACCGTCATTTTAAACGGGAAATTTGGCATACAAAATGTCTCATCTACCCTCGCAAAGCGACAAAGCAAGACAACGTTTCCTGCCAGTGAGAGGAGCTCAATATCAGACTGCTTCTCTGTGTTCAAATAAGTGGTTCTTTGAGTACAAATAAGTGGTTTGCTGTGTTAACCAATGCGACCAAGGACATGTTCACACAATTGCCCCTCTGTGTATTATTAAGTGGTTCTCTTCGTACAGTTAAGTGGTTTGATGTGTTAACCAATGCGACCAAAGACATGTTCACACAATTCCCTCTATGTGTTCAAATAAGTGGTTCTCTGCGTACAAATAAGTGGTTTGCTGTGTTAACCAATGCGACCAAGGACATGTTCAGACAATTGCCTCTCTGTGTTCAAATAAGTGGTTCTCTTCATATAGTTAAGTGGTTTGCTGTGTTAACCAATGCGACCAAAGATATGTTCACACAATTGCCTCTATGTGTTCAAATAAGTGGTTTGCTGTGTTAACCAATGCGACCAAGAACATGTTCAGACAATTGCCTCTCTGTGTTCAAATAAGTGGTTCTCTTCGTACAGTGAAGTGGTTTGCTGTGTTAACTAATACGACCAAAGACATGTTCACATAATTGCCTCTATGTGTTCAAATAAGTGGTTCTCTGCGTACAAATAAGTGGTTTGCTGTGTTAACCAATGCGACCAAGGACATGTTCAAACAATTGCCTCTCTATGTTCAAATAAGTGGTTCTCTTCGTACAGTTAAGTGGTTTGCTGTGTTAATCAATGCGACCAAGGACATGTTCAGACAATTGCCTCTATGTGTTCAAATAAGTGGTTCTCTGCATACAAATAAGTGATTTGCTGTGTTAACCAATGCGACCAAGGACATGTTCAGACAATTGCCTCTCTGTGTTCAAATAAGTGGTTCTCTGCGTACAAATAAGTGGTTTGCTGTGTTAACCAATGCGACCAAGGACATGTTCAGACAATTGCCTTTCTGTGTCTAATTAAGTGGTTATTCTTTTTACAAGTAAGTGGTTTCCTGTGTTAACCAATGCGAACAACGACATGTTGACACAATTGCTTTTGTGTATAATTAAGTGGTTGTTATTTTGTAATTAAAAAAGTGTATTACTTAACATAACTATACCAGCAAGTTGTCCTCAAACATTAATCAATTACTTGTTCGTTGTGGTAAAACCTTAGCTTACAAATGGAGAACATAAGAATACAATAAATTTTGTCGTCATACATTAACTAATTAATTGTTTAGCTTAGAAAAGGACTTCTTGTAACGGTGGTACATGCGCGCTTCCTTGGTTTCGTCTTCAGCCGACGGTACATGCTACCTCGTCGGACTTGTTGACCTATATCACTCCCAACAGTCTTATTTGCTTTGGATGCATCCGATGATTGAAGAGTAACCGGGTAATGAACAGAGGCAGGATCCACATTGGTATCTTCAGTATTCTGGTCACTTTGTACCAATTTTAACAAATTAGTTAGCTCGAGAACCTAACTCTCTAGATTCTGAATCCGTTCTTCTTGTTCTGCAACAGCACGCAACAATGTTGTCTTTCTGTCAATCAGTTCGCTCAAATTGGACTGCTTGTTTGGATGGTGCTTAACTTCAGAACCTGATGAATGCAAGGTTTCCCTCACAATGTCAATCAGCAACTCTTCACTAGACAGTGCTAAATCATGAATGACCTGATAACCACAACAATAACCACAATTGAATAATTTTGCACAATAACTGTGAATTCATATATTTGTCCAAAGGTATTACTAACCAAATTTCTTTCGAATGCCACTTCAATCTGTCTCGGACCAACCTTCACATCCTGCCAGTGAAGAATGCAAGAGAATGTTCGCCTCCTTAGATCTCCCTTTTTACTTGAAGACAACATATGCTCCAAAGCCCATATCTGTAATGCAATAAAAAAAAACTACAATCCATCAACAACAAAATGATAGTAATTGACAAATCATAAATGAGTTTTTGTCTAGCCATTTCATTGTAATTACCTCGAACATCGACCTGCAACGAAGTCGATGTTTGATACAAACTTTGCACTAGAAATTGAAACATACTTGTTCCCCAATTATAATTACAGAGTTCCCCTAACTCATCTACAATACTAAATAAACCACCAAAAACACTCCCACTCATAGTCAGCAGTAAGAACTCACTCAGCCCTAACAATACGTACAATTTATAGAAGTCATCAACATTTACGTCATTTTGCCTTTTTTGGATCTCATCAAATATCATCTTCACATAAACATGTGTAGAAGGAAATAACTTCCTAATAGGGGAATCCTGTGATTTCCTTCGAAGATCAACTACACATCCACCAATTCTAAGACCCAATAGTACACAAACGTTTAGGGTTGTAAAAGAAACCAAGTCAGACCTTATCATAAAACCTCCCCTCCTCTCAACCCATCGTGTGCATAACCCTGTCAGCAGTTTCCTGCTAAGTTTGACTTTGCCTTCAAGCTCCATGAACCATGAAAAAGGAGTTATGCCAATACAAGCCTTATGCTCTTCGGTAAGCATTGTATTTGCAACTCCCAGATATGTTGTCCGACAACAATGTCAGACCTGCATACAAAAAATAAACAATTATACCAAAAAAGTACAAGTTATCAGAATTTTTAATTAATTAATATGGACAAATACCTTCGATCTAAAACTTTGAGCTGTTGTCATTGTTATGCTTGCATAAAACATGTCAATAAATAAATTACATCGTTACTCAATAGTACAATATAATGAACAAAAATAATAATAGAAACCCAGATAAGTGGTTAGCTCAGTTCACATAAGTGGTTCGCTGTGTGTAATTCAGATAAGTGTAATTTTGGAACACATACGTAATCAATCCATGGTTTTTTAATCAGTCCAACAAGACTGCAGCAGCATCTGTATGGTACTATTGATCGTAAAGATCACCACCCAAAATAAATATTTCTTTAGGAATCCTAAGTGTATCACTGAGTATGACATCCGAGAACCCACAAGCACCAAAACCTACTTAACAGAGTGAGTTTTTTTATTTCTAAAGAAACAAGCTGGCATGAATACCTCACTTCGTCAAATAGTAACACTACAAAATACCTGCTGAAGTCTAGTTGGTCCGATTTTGTAAAGGACAATAACTTAAAAGCAGGAAATGTATTAGTCTTTGAAAAAATTAAGAAGCTAGGAATTGCGATTTAGAGATGTTATTTTCGTGTCTAGCCTATATGACAGAAAAATAACAAGGTTAAAACCAAAACCATGCCTTTTTAATTTTTTCAAACACAAATACATTTCCTGCTTTCAAGTCACAGTCTTTGCAAAATCAGTCCAACAAGACTACAGCAACAACTGGATGGTACTATTGACTGTGAAGTTTACCACCCAACATAAATATTTCTTTAAGAATCCTAAGTGTATCACTGAGTATGACATCCGAGAACCCACAACCACCAAAACCTACTTAACAGAGTTAGTATTTTGATTTCTAATGAAACAAGTTGGAACGAATACCTCACTTCGTCAAATAGTAACACTACAAAATACATGCTGAAGTCTGGTTGGACCAATTTTGTAAAGGACAATAACTTAAAAGCAGGAAATATATGTGTATTTGAGAAAATTAAGAAGACAGAAATTGCGATTTAGAGATGTTATTTTCATATCTAGCCTATATGACAGAAAAATAACAAGGTTAAAACCAAAACCATGCCTTTTTAATTTTTTCAAACATACATACATTTCCTGCTTTCAAGTCACAGTCTTTGCAAAATCAGTCCAACAACACTGCAGGAGCAACTGTATGGTACTATTGACCGTGAAGATCACCACCTAAAATAAATATTTCTTTAGGAATCCTAAGTGTATCACTAAGTATGACATCCGAGAACCCACAAGAAGCTAAGTGGTTAGCTCAGTTCACCTAAGTGGTTCGCTGTGTGTAGTTTTGGAACACACAGATTTGTTTGAGGGGAGGAATGTCTAAGTGGTTAGCTCAGTTCAAATAAGTGGTTCGCTGCGTGTAATTTTAGAACACACAGATTTGTTTCAAGGGTGAAAACACTAAGTGGTTAGCTCAATTCACCTAAGTGGCTCGCTGTGTGTAGTTTTGGAACACACAGATTTGTTTGAGGGGTAGAATGTCTAAGTGGTTAGCTCAGTTCAAATAAGTGGTTCGCCGTGTGTAATTTTGGAACACACACATTTGTTTGAGGGGTGAAAGCACTAAGTGGTTACCTTAGTTCACCTAAGTGGTTCGTTGTGTGTAGTTTTGGAACACACAGATTTGTTTGAGGGGTGGAATGTCTAAGTGGTTAGCTCAGTTTAAATAAGTGGTTCACTGTGTGTAATTTTGGAACGCACACATTTGTTTGAGGGGTGAAAGCACTAAGTGGTTACCTCAGTTCACATAAGTGGTTCGCTGTGTGTAATTTTGGAACACACATTTGTTTGAGGGGTGGAATGTCTAAGTGGTTAGCTCAGTTCAAATAAGTGGTTCGCTGTGTGTAATTTTAGAACACGCGCATTTGTTTGAGGGGTTAAAACACTACGTGGTTACCTCAGTTCACATAAGTCATTCGTTGTTTGTAATTTTGGAACACACATTTGTTTGAGGGGTGGAATGTCTAAGTGGTTAGCTTAGTTCAAATAAGTGGTTCGCTGTGTGTAATTTTGGAACACACATTTCCTTGAGGGGTGGAATGTCTAAGTGGTTACCTCAGTTCAAATAAGTGGTTCACTGTGTGTAATTTTGGAACACACAGATTTGTTAGAGGGGTGAAAACGCTAAGTGGTTCGTTGTGTGTAGTTTTGGAACACACAGATTTGTTTGAGGGGTGGAATGTCTAAGTGGTTACCTTAGTTTAAATAAGTGGTTCGATGTGTGTAATTTTGGAACACACACATTTGTTTGAGGGGTGAAAGGACTAAGTGGTTACCTCAGTTCACCTAAGTGGTTCGCTGTGTGTAATTTTTGAACACACACATTTGTTTGAGGGGTGAAAGCACTAAGTGGTTACCTTAGTTCACCTAAATGGTTTGCTGTGTGTAGTTTTGGAACACACAAATCTGTTTGAGGGGTGGAATGTGTAACTGGTTAGCTCAGTTCAAATAAGTGGTTCGCTGTGTGTAATTTTGGAACGCACACATTTGTTTGAGGGGTGGAAGCACTAAGTGGTTACATCAGTTCACATAAGTGGTTCGCTGTGTGTAATTTTGAGACACACATTTGTTTGAGGGGTGGAATGTCTAAGTGGTTAGCTCAGTTCAAATAAGTGGTTCGCTGTGTGTAATTTTGGAACATGCACATTTGTTTGAGGGGTGAAAACACTAAGTGGTTACCTTAGTTCATATAAGTGGTTCGCTGTTTGTAATTTTGGAACACACATTTGTTTGAAGGGTGAAATGTCTAAGTGGTTAGCTCAGTTCAAATAAGTGGCTCGCTGTGTGTAATTTTGGAACACACATTTGTTTGAGGGGTGGAATGTCTAAGTGGTTACCTCAGTTCAAATAAGTGGTTCGTTGTGTGTAATTTTGGAACACACAGATTTGTTGGAGGGGTCAAAACGCTAAGTGGTTACCTCAGTTCAGATAAGTGGTTCGTTGTGTGTAGTTTTGGAAAACACAGATGTGTTTGAGGGGTGGAATGTCTAAGTGGTTACCTCAGTTCAGATGAGTGGTTCGATGTGTGTAGTTTTGGAACACCGATTTGTTTGAAGGGTGAAAGCACTAAGTGGTTAGCTTAGTTCACCTAAGTAGTTCGCTGTGTGTAGTTTTGGAACACACAAATTTGTTTGAGGGGTGGAATGTCTAAGTGGTTAGCTCAGTTCAAATAAGTGGTTTGCTGTGTGTAGTTTTGGAACACAGATTTGTTTGAGGGGTGAAAGCACTAAGTGGTTAGCTCAGTTTACCTAAGTGGTTCGCTGTGTCTAGTTTTGGAACATACACGATGTGAACAAACCCATAACCATAAACGAATCAAACATCGACACCATCAACCAAGAACACATCAAGAAACAATTTTTTTCGCGTACAGGCATAACCAGAAAGCAAGATCAAACTATGTGAATAAACCCTAAACCGTAAATGAAGCAAACATCGACACCATCAACCCAGAACACATTGACAAACCATTTTTTTCGCGTACAGGGATAACCAGAAAGCAAGATCAATCTATGTGAACAAACCCTAAACCGTAAACGAAGCAAACATCGACACCATCAACCCATAACACATCGAGAAACCAATTTTTTCGCGTACAGACATAACTAGAAAGCAAGATCAAACCATGTGAACAACCCCTAAACCGTAAATGAAGCAAACATCGACACCATCAACCCAGAACACATCGAGAAACCATTATTTTCGCATATAGGCATAACTAGAAAGCAAGATCAAACCATGTGAACAACCCCTAAACCGTAAACGAAGCAAACATCGACACCAGCAACCTAGAACACAGCAAGATCTCATTTTTCGCATACATGCATAACTAGCAAGCAAAACCAAATCATATGAACAAACCCTAAACCCTAAACAAAGCAAACATCGACACACAGCAAGCATGTTTCACACCAAAAAACCTTAGGGTTTAGGGTCAATACCACCAATGCAAACGGTAAAGCTTCGACGGTGGGCAAAAGGAACGCCAATCTTGCAAAAGGAAGGCGAATCTTGCAGAAGGAACGTGAATCTTGCAGAAGGAACGCGAATCTTGCTGATTCCTCTGTTCTCTCTCCTTTAGAGCATGCGGGGTTAATGAGTGCAATGAGAAAACGAGATTTGCTTTTCCCTCTCAAATTGCCCCGCATTTTTCAGATGGCAAATGACAAAAGACACCCTTTGCAAAAAGACAAAGATGAACCACGTAAGCAGAAAACCCTCTTGTTTTCTCTTTCTTTGTCACGCAGGACGACACTGCCACGTCGAAGTGTCAAATGGAAGTAAGAGAAAAACCAGTGTCAAAGTATCATTTTCCCTACATAAATTCTAATCCTACCTTTGATGTTCTTTGTAAATCAAGCTCACAACCTTATGAAACCTAAATACTAGAAGACCATTTCAAGAGTCGTGAGGGAGTATTCATTCTCAGCATCGCATTGCTCAAAAACAGGGGCACTTGCAATAATTGCGAAGGTAGTGTTCGCAACTAGTGGTGGTGAAACTGATGATGCGGCGGGCACATAAGAGCGGATGGTTTGGCATTTCAAGGGCTCCATACCGGAAGAATAGCACACTGACGGGCTTCACTGACTCCATCAGCAGTGGGAGAAGATGCGGAGGTGAAGGAGGATGGCAAGCCCAATCTCGACACCGTTGTTAGAGGGGAGACGTGACTCGTCAACATAACGTTGATGGTTGAGTATTCGAGGAAACGAAGCATGAGTTTGATATAAGTGTTTTGTGCGATCTCATACCCCAGCCTGTTTCTACCTATGGCCAAGATTCTCCACACAAAGATTTAAGGTTTCTATTCTAGGTTTATGATTTTTTTTTTTGTTTTAATGTTAAAAAGAAAAAAATGTTTAGAGAAGAATAAAATCTCATTTCTATATAAAACCAAAATGTTTTTGTTCTTACAAGGCTTTAACGGGTCTTATGTTAGGTCGAATCCAGTTTCTATTGCAAAGTTACTGATCTGGTTTTTTTTTTTTTTTTTTTTTTCTTTTTTTGTTTTTTTTTTTTTTTTTTTTTCGGATGTCGGAGGAGCTATCACAAGAATTAGAATGCATACCTTTCTAACTATATTTATGCGTTATTTATAGATGTCAAGTGATACGATCCTTATGTGATTGGACAAGGCAGTGGGAACAATAATTTTACACACTATTGTTGTTAGTAATTGTATAGCGATGTTCATGAAGTTCAATAATATAATATGATGGTGGCCAAGGAGTAGTCGGGTTAAACCGAGCACATCGGTTGCCAGTCATCGGGCCTGTAATCTAATTGTCATTGGTTAGTGCAATATACTTGTCTCCCAAACTCGAGGATTAATAAAAAAAGGAAAATGATTACAATTTTGCAAGACAAATTTGTACCTTGTTTCTTGGGCGAGTACTTCTTGCCTTTCTGTGTATCCCCTTTGTCCCCCAAGCTCGAGGTTGTCGGGTGAAGTTTTAACTATGACGAGGTCTGATGACATAAGCATTTTTTTAGGATTCGTGACAGTTTAGATCTAATGGTCTGAAGATGAAACGTCATATCTTCTTTATTGATGGCTTTAAGTTTTATAAATAAGGGGGCTTACTCTATGCAAAGTGTCCAAGTTGAAAAGATATTCTAATATCCAGAGGTAATCATGTTGTCATTGTCTAGTTTTTTTAAGTCTACGGGTAGTGAGTCTTCGGAAGATTCCATAAACACAGGGAATTCTGGGAGTATACCAGGACATGTCCGAGGAGGTTTTTGGGTCAAGGGTGTAGGAGGTTAGGAGTGATCACCCCAATTGGGATCGAGAAGTTAGCGACAGAGAAAGCCGAAAGCAATCTCCAATGAAAGGCCAGGTATGATTGGACTAGTTGCCAAGTTACTCGTCAATGTTTCAAATATAGGTGGTCTTGTATGGTAGACACCTACGTGGCGAGTGTTCCTATTTTTGTTAATGGTGTCTTTCATGGCGAATTGTCTGTGGAGCGTTGTGTAGCTATAGATAACGTGAGCCATAACCGGGAAGGTCACACCAACTTTTTTTACATGTACACATGTCTCTTCACAGATTCACAAATTTAGGGAAAGAGAGAGCAAGAACACAAGAATTTATTTTCGCTTTTCCTCAAGAGCTACACCCAGTCTTCTTACAAAACATAAAGAAATTCACTAAAGATCACAAATGTGTGATTAATATAATAAAAAACTTATCTTGCACCCTACAAGAACACACCCAAACACTGTGAAAAAACCCTACTACACTACTACAAAAGTAAACCCTATACTATTGTAGTTGAACAACACCTTACAATGAAAACAAACATAGCTACAACCTATCCACTATTAGAACAAAAGAAAAACTCAAGGTTGTAGTGACATCCCTCAATGAAGAAACACTGAAATAGTGTAGTGCAGTCTAAATCCAAGGGAAAAGACTCAAATATCTACTTTCTTGATCTCCCTTGATGAAAGGCACGCTTAGTTCTTCAAGAATAACTCTCGGTTCACATTTCAAAGTGATCATAGTTTGTTTTGCTCTCAAAAATCATGTTCCCAAATTGTTTATTAACTGTATTTAAAATTAGTTATACTATAACAAAAACAATTGATTGAGAACCACTTTAAATCGATTGATTTTGCTAACATGTTTTCAACTAATTGATTATGAAAAATAATTCTTTAAAAAACTCAGTGATCCATTTTTACTGAAAATCATTTCTAATGCATGCACACATCTAGACAATTCTTTCTCTCTCTCTCTCTCACAAACATAGACACACATACACACACACACACTAAGACATCTTCAAGTCTTATCTTTGCATGTCTTGACTTGACTTCATCAAATACCAAAACTACACTTTTATTGATAATATCCATTTATTTGATGAAGGTAACACAGTGTGTTGAGTTTCTACACATAAACATACATGATTACAACTATCAAATTGTGATAGCATCTACTCAAATTTAAAATAGAAATAAACTGATTGATATATCTGATTAGTACAGTTCATGCAATATCAATTGATTAAACTCACTTGATTTATTTATCTCTTTAGATTAGGGAGGAAAAAAATAATGCACAACTTAGCCCCCACAATTATTAACTCCCCAAAAAGATATATATTGGATAATCAAGGTCAATGAATTAGTTTATTTTGAAAACATAAGCAATTGATAATAACATAAGTAGTTTAGTTTAACAATCAAGAGTAGTTCATATTCCATTAACATTGAAGAAGGATTACAAAGTATGATAGAACCACTACATGAACAAACCAAACTATGATAAAACCAAACTGCAACAACAAAAACCAACTTAAGCAAACCTAAACTAGATAAACCAAAACCTACATACAAGAAACAACAACAACATACATACAAACCAAACACCAAACACACACTACTTCAATCTATCTATCCAGATGCTGAAAACATGCAACACAAAACTCATAATAACCACTTTAGTCACTTGCCATGGTGTTAATCCTACCAAGCACAATTTGCTCAAACCTTGATAAAGGTTCTCCTCTATCCATAGGAGGCACATATGGTACCATGGTGAAATTCTCAATAGCAGCACCAATTGGACTAGCACCATCTCCTGGTTATTCAGCACCAGTATCAGCAACACCTCCACCTTCTTGTTGTTCTTCCTCTTCTATCTATCATCCACTAAAAGAAAATTTGTATTTAACTGGGGTTATATTTAACGTTTCTAGCGGTTTTAACCCCTGCTAAGTGCGTTACCCGCGGTTTGTATTTCCCCTAGAAGATCCAATATCGCTAACTGATTACTAGCGATTTTAAGTAACCCCTGGAATGATAGTCACTAGTAGAAAAAACACATTCGAAGACAAGATATCACTGTGGTTAAGAGGGAACCGTGTTTAAAAACAATGTGGTGACATTTTTAAAATTATGTGCAATGATACCATTGCGGTTGGTTTGAGAATCGCAGTGATAAGGCACATAAATATTTAAAATGAAGTTCTGCAGGGAGATACCACCGAGATTGTTTCTAGAACCGCGATAGTAGGGCATGGAAGTCCATGGCATTGGTGAATGTAGAAGGGTGCCACACATAGATGGCATTCTGGACAATTAGGGAGGAAAAAGCAAAAATAGAAAAAAGAAATAGAAAAAGAAGTATTTTTAAATAAAAATCAAACAAAAACCAGAAAAGCAGAATCATGAAATCAATTAAGTTGCCCAATGAGTATTCCATAAGCCACTATGGAGATGGATGACCCAGAAATTCAGAAAAATACAGTTTTGTTGTGAGGAAAGATTATTTTCCCTGAAATTTTATCAATTGAAGTAAGTACATAATGCTTGCCATCTAAAAATGTAGTCGCATATAATGCAAAACTGTCGCATCAAAATCCGAAGAGGAAAACATTCAAAATATCAATCAGTTTTTAAATAAATTTCTTAAAAATGTTTAATAATGTCAGGATCTATGATGTGTTGTTTTAATCTTTATATATGTAACCAGAAAAAACTGAAATTAAGATAACACAACACATCACTACCAGATTTACTGCAATACACGTCACAAATAATTAATAATATGTATCTAAATTCAAGTAAAAGTCAAAGACAAGAATAGAGAAAGTCTACATAATTTTCAATAAACAATCCTACAGTACACATTGACAACATGATATCATATATTCGATTTTCTTATAGAACAACATAGATACGTATTTTCACAACCGAATAGAAGCATCAGTCTAAACCCACAAATAATAGCTTCTGGCCTCACCTATGCTCAAGTAGTTACTATAGAAAACTGAAACAAGAATACTAGAATTTTTTCTATTGAAATCCTTTAGATTCAATGACTCCTTGGCTAAGGTCATTTCATCGGTAAAATCAATACTTGGTAGAGAAACGGTATTATTACTCTGACAACTGATAATTTCAAGTATATTCCAGAAGGAAATCTTCCTGCCCTCACCAACCAAAGAAATATCTTGGTATAAGGGGTAGCATGAATAATGAAATAGTTACTTCAATCAGTAGACAAATAAAAATGGTTGTGTCCACGATACTAAAGAATATATAGAAAACGGAAGTAGCTGGTAAAAGAAGTAAAAGTGGCATAAATAATAGAGATCCAAAATATGTTGCTTCACTGTAAAATCAATGCTATCCAACATCCACATCAGAGGATTCCATTTCTGACCCCTGTCAAAATAACCAGCAACATCATGAAGAAATGCAAGGAAGAGGAAGTGTGTATGCAAAAGAATTGCATATCTATAACAATTATTCTTCAAAAAGGATAACGAATCACAAAAAATTATAGAGTTGTGGAGCAAATATGATGGCTTAGTAAATACTAGGAACTCTTATGATCTCGACTTCTTTTATATAAGTCATCTCTAAATTTCCCAAAAATCTTCTTTGATAGAAAAGGCTCCATGAAGTCATACGGATGAGCTCAAATCTAGGATGAAATCTAGGGTTCCAAAGCGGTGCATCATGTTCTCCTTCCTTCAAGTGAAGAATTTGTCCACCACGATTATACTATCTCCTTTTGTAATCAATAGATCCACCTGGTGCGACCCTACGAACACCACATCATCAGTCGATCCGAAGTCCTTTCCGTTTAATCCCCATAGGCACCTTCTCCACTGGCAAACACAATCGCTCATTGTGAACAACAATGTCATTTCGACTTAAACATCAGTTTAAAAATTCTACAACACAATCCAATCGATATTTATTCAATTACTAATCTGATTATTAAATTTAATAATCAAATAAAAATAACAATTGAGCATGTAATTATGAAAAGAATTACAAAACATGAACCTCAGGATTAAGAAATAGGAGAGCACTTGAAGATTGGATTGAATAGAAGAGAAAGAAAAAAAAATGTATTTAAAGAAAATTTAACCAAAAACATGAAATGACTAAGTAGCCCTTCATAAAGAAAATCTGCTCAAAATATTCAGGTGTTGCCTTGTTGTCTAGCCTTTATGTACCTACTTCAAGTCCAGTTTCAACAACTTTCAAGTTCGAATTTTCTCTTTACCCTTGAATAACATTTGTAGATCCTTAAGTTATTTGAAAAACAAAACAAGAATCAAGTAAAATTTCAAATTTGTTAAAATTTCAAAAATTGTGTCAAAATAATAACAAACTTGTAATTGAAACCTAATTGGCCCAATTACACCAAAACGGTGTAAAACCCTAATAATTATCAACTGATTTATCTTTATTGTTATCATTATGCAATCGAAAAGTGGTAAAAGTAAATAATTATCACCCACTGAATGTACCGTCGTTGCCATGTAGTGGTAGAATGCCGGAAAGCGTTGAGTTTGTTTGGGGGTTTGAGGAAAAGAGAAAATGGAAATACGGAAGGGAGAGAGTCGCTATGCGAGTTTGTGTAAATGAAATCCCTTAAAACCCTATAGGTACTTGAAACGAAACACAAGTCATTTGCTGTAGTTTGTTTAAAACCACTTACACTTACCAGCAATTGTTACAAAACTGTGGAGAGGTATCGGCAATTCAGAAAACCTCTAATACTCTTATATTTTACTAGATGTTATGGTAGCCTCCGATAACAAAACTCAATTAAAATAAAATTTTTAGGTAGTATTGTAGACCCTATTCACTCTTCTCATTGAATATGTACCATAATCATAATTAATTCATCTAGACAAAGCTAGCTATGGGACTGTTGGTCATGAATATTATCAATGCTGACTTCTCCTAGCATACTAAACTGAGTTCATGCGATAAAACTCAAGATTAAGGTAATTAATAAGGATTACTTTTCCTGAGGAGGTTGTTAATCATGGGCCTTGATGAAAAGTCTACTACACTAGTCGAATACCAAGAAGACCCACTACCATTCCTATAAACACCCTCTACAAATAAGATTATTGTCCCTTTTTTGTTTGAATATTTGTTTATTTCATCTTAGGAGCGTTCTTTAAAGGTACTCCCAACTGAGTATATAAAATCTGTTAGCACCAGTGAGTTGCTATGAAGATTTGATGAAGTCAACCATGTGAAGAGTTCAAGACTATGTGATCATATGTGGACTACATGAAAAATTCATGAAGATTGAAAGGCTCGGTCTAGAACTTAGGATTATGTGTTATGTGGCAAGTTTGATTCAATTAAGCATTATAAGCATTTTCAATCAAGAATAAGCTCCATGTTTTCAAATCTGATTTAACTAAGGTTTTGAGAAATTACTAAAATCATATTTTGAGTTTTAAACAACTGTTTTAACTAACTGGAAAAAAAAGTCGACTATTTGACAAAACAATCGACTGAATTTTAAATGACAGTTGTCTATAAATAGTTGGCGCGAAATTTTAGAACATAAAAAAATCATTCTGGATCATTTTCAATCAAGTGCTCTGAGTTTTTCCAAGAAAGAGAAAAGCCTCCTTAATAGTTTTTGTGATCAAGATCATTCGGAAAGCTCTTCAAGAACTGTTTTCTCAATACTGCTCGAGCTTTGAATTGACTGCTTCTGCTATACTGTTGTTCTGATCATTTTGAATAAGCCTTCTATACTCTTGCTCTTATTATTTTTGCAATTTGTTTTTGTATAGAAGTGCTTGTGCCATTGTGGTTATCTAAAATCTTTCTTTGTACTGAATTCTATTATGTATTGAATTACCTGGTTTAGTAATTCTGTGGGTACAGAGAGTACTGTTGTGAGCCTACTGAAGGGTTCAGTTAGGTGTTTTCTGAGTTATACAGTGGATACTGTGTAGTTCTTGATGTGCTGTAGGTTCCAACGGATTATTTTCTGTAGGGTGCAATGTATTCTTGTAGGTTGTAAGATAGTGTTGTAAATTGATCTGTTAGATCTTTTTCATAGTGGAAATCCTTACAGTGGTGTAAGGGACTGGACATAGCCCTTGTGGAAGGGTGAACCAGGATAATTTGTTGTGTCTTGTTCTCTCTTGCTCTCTCTTGATTATTCTTGATAAATCTTGCTATTTTTCTTGATTTTTCAGAATCTGTTAAAACTTGTTAATTGAATAGATTCCTCAACATTTTGAAAACATTTTAAATAACTTTTGAAAACATATATTCTGTTTAAACACTATCTATTCTTGACATTTCTGAATCTGATCAAAAACCAGATTACTAGTTTTCTGTAAATCAGCAATTTCGCAATTTACTATGTTCACTGGTCGTTAATCAGTTTTTCCAGAAAAGTTGATTTTCCACAATTACTGGTTAAAAATAGTTTTCATACATTAAACAAAGGTTGTGTTGTTTGATAATAGGTTCTCTAATCTGTAATTCATTATAAACTTAGATTTGATCTAATTCTTTGATTTCTTGGATTAATCTTTAAAAATTGATTTTACTGCACACTGTATTTTTCCAGAACTTGCTTAATAGTGTACTGGTTTTCCAGAATTAAAATTTGTCTTAAGTTTACTGATTCTGTGTGATTGTCTTTATTTTGAAATTTGTTTTGAACCTTTGCTGATTGCATTTTATATTATCTTGAATAGTTTCTTTAAAGATTTTTCATTTCTCACATTGAAAAGTACATTTGCAAAAAGTTTTAAAGGTGTTCAATTCACCCCCCTCTTGGACTTGGCCAAAACTTATTTTACAATTGGCATCAGAGCTAGGACTTGAATCCTAGTCAATTTTTTCAATCCATGGCCAAGAACAAGTTGCCTTTTCCTGAGGGAGCCTCTATACACAGGCCACCCATGTTTTTTTGGGTTTAATTACCAATTTTGGAAAGTGAGAATGGAGATTTCTATTGAATCTATTGACCGAGGTATATGGAATGCAATAGTGAATGAACCTTATATTCCAGTTTCTGTTGTGAATGGTATATCTATTGCAAAGCCATATGATGAATTGACTGAAGTTGAAAATAAACGTGTTCAGTATGATTGTAGAGCCAAGAACATAATCACTTTAACTTTGAATCTGGATGAGTTTTTCAGAGTCTCACAATGCAGTTCTGCAAAGGAGATGTGGGATATACTTGAGGTCACTCATGAAGGCACTACTGATGTCAAATGGGCTAGAAATCATGCGTTGATTCAAGAATAAAAATTATTCAGAATGCAGCAAGGAGGGTCAATTGCTGAGGTGCAAAAGAGATTCACTCATATAGTAAATCACTTTATTGGGCTTGGAAAGCAATTTGACAAGGAGGAGCTGAATATAAAGATTCTCAAATGCTTGGACAGAAGTTGGCAGCCCAAGCTGACTACAATTTCAGAGACCAAAGATTTGACAACTCTCACTACAGCAACACTTTTTGGAAAGTTGAGAGAGCATAAACTAGAAATCATGAGGTTGAAAGAGATGGAATCAGCTGAGAAGAAAACTAGAAGCCTCGCACTCAAATCAAAGGCTACTGAAGTTGAAACCAGTGAGGACAACTCAGAAGAAGATAGTGATACTGAGAACCTCAATCTGCTGATAAAGAAATTCCAGAAATTCATCAAGCTGAAGAGCAGGAAAAAGAATCAGCAAACTAAAAGGTATAATAGAAAGTTTGATTCAAATTCAAATAAGTTAGCTTGTTTTGGTTATGGCAAACAGGGACATATAAAAGTAGACTGTCCAAATCTGGTTAACACAGAAAAAACCATTGAAAAGAAGAATTACAAAGCTGGAAAGGGAAGAAAGGCATATATCACATGGAAGACGATGCATCTTCATCCAGTAGCTCTTCAAAGGAAGACATTGAAGCAAATCTGTGTCTCACGGCTGGAAAGAATTTTGAGTTTAGTAGTAAAAATTCCAACAGTTCGTTTAACAAAGCAAATTACAGTTCACTACTTCAAGCTTTTCATGAAACCCATGAAGAAGCAAACAGACTGGCCTTATCTAACAATAGACTGAAAGGTATGAATAATTGGTTGGAAGGCAGAGCCAAATAATTGGAAGATGAAATTTTAGAACTGAAAACTGATTTTGATAATTTGGAAATGATTTACAAAGCTTCCAGCAATCTTGACTCTAGTCAGCCAATTAACTGTGAAAACTGTGAAGCTCTGCAAAATAAAGTGAATTACTTAATTACTACTGCTTCTAGACTTTCAATGGGTACTACAAACCTAAATGCCATTTTGGGTTCTCAAAACTATGTTTTTGAAAAAGTTGGCATTGGTTATCAAACTGGTTTTCAAAGAAAACAAAAGAAACACAGTAGTTTTTTTAAAATAGATGCACAGCAGGTTTCACCTCCATTGACCTGTTTTTATTGTATGAGAAAAGGCCACTCTGTAAAGAATTGTAAAATTAGAAAGTTTGATGTGCTTAAAGGGCTGGTTAGGTGGGTGCCTAAAAGCGTCACTAACAATTCTGGACCAAAGTTTAACAGGGTACCAATGTCTCAAACTTAATCTGTTTTGCAGTTCTGTTTGGCATCCAGTAAATTACTGTGGTATCTGGACAGTGGATGTTCCAAACATATGACTGGTGATGCTTCCCAATTAACTAATCTGAAACTCAGACTTGCTGGATATGTCACCTATGGAGATAACAATCGTGATAGGATTCTTTGAGTTGGTGACATTGGAGGAAATGACAAAGTGATCATCAAAGATGTACTCTTAGTGGAAGGATTAAAGCACAACTTGCTGAGCATCAATCAACTGTGTGACAAGAGGTACAAGATCACTTTTAGCCTAATCTTTGCCTCATAACAGATTCAAAATCGACTGAAATTGTCCTAGTAGGTAAAAGGGTAAATAATGTTTATATGCTTAATGTTTCTTGCATAACATTTAGCATGAGTTGCCTACTCACTAGGAATGATGAATCTTGGTTGTGGCATAGAAGGTTAGCTCATATTCATATGCATCATCCAAATAGAATTGCATCAAAAGAGCTTTTAGTTGGTCTTCCTAAGCTTAAGTATGAAAGAGACAAATTGTGTGAAGCTTGCCAAAAGGGTAAGCAAACAAAAAGCACTTTCAAACCCTTAAATGTTATTTCTACTTCTGAAGCATTGGAGCTGCTGCACATGGATTTACTCGGTCCCTCTAGAACTATGAGCCTAGGAGGTAATTACTATGATCTTGTTATTGTTGATGACTATTCTAGGTTCACTTGGACATTTTTCATAGCCACCAAAGATGAAAGTTATCATGTTTTTAAAAGATTTGTGAAAGTTGTTCAAAATGAGAAGAACTGCAGTATTTCATCCATTAAATCTGATCTTGGGAGAGGATTTCAGAATAAGAAGTTTGATAGATTCTGCAGTAAACTAGGAATTGAACACAACTTCTCAGCACCAAGAACTCCACAGCAGAATGGAGTTGTAGAAAGGAAGAATCGGTCCTTGGAGGAACTTGCTAGAACAATGCTGAATGAGACTGAATTACCCAAGTATTTTTGGGCAGATGTAGTGAGCACAGCCTATTATGTGTTGAATTGGGTACTCATCTAGCCAATATTGAGGAAAACTCCCTATGAGCTGTTTAAAGGAAGAAAGCCCAATGTATCTCATCTAAAAGTGTTTGGTTGTAAGTGTTTTATTTTGTACAATGGTAAGGATAACTTGGGAAAATTTGATTCAAAAGCTAATGAGGGTATTTTCCTTGGTTATTCACTTCATGGTCATGCATATAGGGCATTTAATAAAAGAACCATGTTAGTAGAGGAATCTATGCATATTGCATTTGATGAAACTAACCAGAATATGCAGAAAAATTCTAAGACGAGTGCAGATGATGAGTTTCCAAACATTCAACAAGTTGATACTGGTCTGGAAAATAAATTAGCAATTTTGTGTTTGATTGGCATTTTGTAATGTTGGTTTTGAATGGTTGATTGTTGTTCCTGACTTTGGTAGTCGAGGTAGTCCAGAAGGTGTTGTGTTTTTTCTGAGAGTAGCCGAAAGGGTGATGTGCGTCTTCTGATGATAGCGGAAAGGGTGTTGTGTGTTTTCTAAAGATAGCCGAAAAGGGGTTGTGTCTTTTGTGTTTTCCAAAGGTATACGAGAAGGTCAGTTTTTAAATTGGATTATTTATGTTTGAGTATGAGATTAAAATGTATAATCTCTTATCTTCATGATTGTATAGTATAATTTGTTGTTCTGTAATGAATGGATTTAGTTTGGGTTATATTATTTGGTGATATTCTATTTTGAGAATGAATGGAGAAGAAGAATAAATAAATATTGAATGTTGTTAGATGGTAGAAAGTTGAGACTTAAGTGTTTGAAATTTATTAAAATTGAAGTATTTTCTAGATACTGTTTTGATTTGATGAAGCTGTTGAGGTCGAAAGATGTGACAGGAGATGAAGTGATAAAGGCAGTGGAGTCGATGTCGAAAGCTTAGGGGCAAGGGAGTGTAAGTGTTTGCTCCCAAGTGTGAGGGAGGGTTCATGCTTCCAGAATCCCTTTGCGAACTGATGCACCTTCATTTTTAATTAGTGGCTTTCTAGCTCTCATATGGTGGAGAACTCGGTGATTTTATATAGTGGTAGTGAATGATGGTGGTAGTAGTACAAGTAGAATAAACAATGATTAAAGTGAACAAAGCGGGAAATGAGGTGTTACATGTAACAACCAAAACCAAATCATGAGGTGCAATTGACTTGGGAATTTATTTCTGTATATTAAACTAAAAAGGTGATTCATTCTAAACAAAAGTTCATTAAACTTTCAAAGTAGCTGTCAATTTGGCTATCACATATTTATTTAAACTAGCGGAGATCGCGTGCTTAAACTTTCAACAATCATAAGTTCCTTTGATTATTTTAATTATGATAAATTGAACTCAAATGAGGTATAAAAAACTTTAATTTAAGAGATTCAATGATAGTTTTGTTTGGATGACCACATGCTGGTATTTCTCGTATGATCTTTTCAAAAGTAAATCCCTTATTTATAAGTTACTGAAAATTAATTATATATTATTATAAAAATTCAAGTAGGTTTCTGTGAATTATATACGTATTATAAAAATGCAAGTAGGTTTCTATGCTTCTAGTAACGGATTTTCAGCAAGTGTACTGAGTCCACAATTGTATCCACAGCGAACGGGAATTGTAAATTGAATTATACCAAATTGTATCATGAACGAATAACAACTAATTAATGATTGAATGAATTGGAATTGTTATAACAAAGCAACAAATAAAATGAGAGTTAATAATGATAAAAAAAACCTTTAGATTGAATCGTAATATTCTCCTTCTAATACACTCTTAACCTAAATTAATATCATCTCTTCCAATAACCAATATGCGCAAATAAAAGCCTTTTCAACCTAATTCCTCTAGCATTGAATTTCATAAACTAAATTACCTAGCTTCTATCCCTAGTCACTAGAATAACCTAATCAGCATTAAGATCAGTTGCTATAAGCAGTCATTACACTATAATTCATCCTTGAACTTATACATGTAATGCATTTATGTTTAGTTCTAATTCCAAAGAGTGATTTCCAGTCACAATGAGAAATCTAAAATAAAGCAAGATATAGTAAAACATAAACCAAAGGTTTATGGATTCAATGATATAAAAATAGAATTAAGAGTGCATTTGAAGTGAGAATTTACATTCAGTCCCAAGAGAAAAGAAGTTAGCTACGCATGGTAGCCATGAAATTACAAAAGAAAAAGAAAAGAATGGAGCTTGACGACGGCGACCGCCAAGAGATCTCCACGAATGAGAAGTGATGCCCCTTTACGTTTGACCCTAACCTGTCTTTTATAACTTTCGCCCCTTGAATTAGTTCAAGGTACAACCGTTATTTTGTAAGTCATGCCTTCAGTAATGTTGACATCTTCAATTTAGGGTTTCGCGAATGATGGACTTTAATTAAGTGAGTTTTAGCCCAGGCTGTGTCTTTAGCTTAAGCGAAAAGTCACTTATGCTCTTTTTCTACTCCTTTCCTTAATTTCGGCGTCTCTATTCTCTTTCTTCCTTTAGATTTAATCTAATTCTCAATAAATTTTCTCTTTCCACAATAAAACGCATTAAATTGAAAAATCAATAATAAAATCAAATCTAAACTTAATTAATAACAAAATCAACATAATTACTAACAGAATCAATCATAAAATCTGCACAAAATCACTAAAAATCAATGCTTATCAACTTCATCTTCAAAGTTGGAAAGAAGAAAAGTGAGAACACATTGTGGAACTTTTGGTAAGTGATGGAATAAAGTATTGATCTTTGATTATGTTTATTTTCTAAGTTCCATAAATTGTTATGATTATTTTTAAGAAATAATATCTTGATCATTGTTATCTATAATATTTATGATTTACTGGTGTTGAACTAAAATTATGAGAAAAAAAGATATAATGTTTAATTATCAGCTTTTTTAGAATTCTAAGTAAATAAATCTTGGACGTTAGTTTTTTTTTCATTATTTTGAACGTTAGTTATGCATCTACCATGTGGAGTATTGGATTTTGTTTTTGAGACACTTTTCGTTAATATTTGATTGTTACGGTATATTTATTTATTATTTTTATCTTTATTATTATTTTTTTTATTTTTCTACTTATTTTTTTATTAATTGTTTGACTTGTAACTACCATTGAGGTGTGTCCTTTCTCATTCAGCTCTCGTCTTTTGTTTCGCCAATGACTTCTTGGTTCAGACTGAAATAGAAGAACGAATGACTCGCCAAATTGCTGAAGCAACACACGGAGCAAGGACAACGACAAAAAATATTCATCCAGTTGGAGCACAACCGGTAAAGGAGCAGCTTTCCACGAGCAACATGACGATGCTTCCATTGGAAGACAAGTTTTTTTTATTATCATGTATTTTGTTTTCAGTTTTTATGTTTCTTTTTTATTTTAAGTTTTATTTTAACTTTATTGTAAAATATTGACATTTTAAAACATTGTAGTTAGTTACAATTATAATTTTAAATGTCTTTTAAAATTGAATTATAATTGCATTTATATATATTTATAAATGTTGGGATTTTTTTTATTTTTAAGATTGGGTTAATTGACATATTTATCGGTATTTTTTTTATATAAATTCACATTGCGTCGGTCTTTTTATTGGCCGAGCTCATACTAGAGCTACTTCCTATTGTGTGGATTTTGCTCATGCAATTGTATTAGCAACGTCAAGTGATTGCAAATACCTTCAAGGTTGGTGATGGCCTGGCCCACGCTAATATGTTTGCGTCAAATTAGCGACAACCAAACTATCTTAACTACCTTCTATTTTTGTGGCGGCTTGGCCAAAGTTAAATAGCTTGCTTGAGCCTGACCCACGCAATAGGTTGTAGACAAAGCGCGAGCGTGGTCTACGCAAGTTGCAGTAGATTAGTAGCAGCATGATCGTCGTTATTTACGTCCAGTTCGTGATCCACGTTAATTTTGAGTTGCTTCCATGATTTTAGTATCCACTGTCTAGTCGTCGCTTAACCGACTCAGAATAGCGTGGGTTTTTGGCCCATGTTAAAAATTTAGTAAAATAAACTAATTTGTTTATGGATTGTTTTTGTTAAAGCATAATTGTTATAAATAACTGAAAGTAAGAAATATGAATATTACTATTTTATATAGAATAATTTTTTCAATGAGCATAATGTTTCGTATTCTTACTGAAATTTTCAAACAAATATTCAAAGTATTCTCAGTGTTTGTGTGTTACTGAAATCTTCAAACAAATATTCAAACACATAATATACCGTATTTGCAGTGTTTGAGTGTTACTGGAATTTTAATATTTTGTTTACATATTGGACTATGTTTTGATATTCTAACTCAATATAAAAATTAAAATTTATTGTTGTACAAATTTTATCAATTGATTTTATATCCATTTTGGTTATACTCCTTGTACCTACCCAACTAAGAGTTCAGGTTCACCCGAGTCCACCTCGGACAACCTGATTACTCGATAACCAGTGACCGTTACACGGAACAGGGTTAATTCATGATTCTAAACGGTTTTGTTGCCATTATGGGTAATTATACCATTTTAAAGGTCTTTGATGACATGGGGGCCCTATAAGCACAACAACAACACACATGAAGTATCATCTTCTAAAACTTATACTAAAAAAGACACCTTTTTTCACTCTTACTGACTCGAGCGTTGGAGAGTCTTCTGCAAGTGGACCCCTATTCGGTTCAGCAAGAAGGACTTGGTTGTCGATTTTGCCAAGGAAGACGCTTGCATCACGGGTCAGGTAAGAACATTTGGTGCCCACCATGGAGCCGTGGTAAAACATTTCCCAGGACCACCCATATTTTCCCTCCAAAGACAGGAATGGATCCAGCGGTGATCGAAACCCTCGAAGGGGTTGTTCAAAGAGCGTTGATGCTATGAAGGCAGCTCTGCGAGAGAGTGATGTCAAGGTCCAGAATGCTCTGCAGACTACCCTCCAAAAGAGTGAGACGAATGTATAGAACGCTTTTCAGGCGACGAATGATAGGAACGACGCCCAGTTCCGTAACCAGCAGAGGCACCATGATGAAGACATCCACGCCTTCTATGATTAGATGGCTACCTTTCAACGAGAAGGGTAACAACCATTTCAAGATCCCCGGGTGGGCCCCTCTACGCAATGGGAAGGAGAAACCCCTAAGGAAAGTTCATAAAAAACATCTTGGAGCTAGGTATCGACTTCAGGCCGAACGGGTACGGGCGAGCGGTCCACTGGGTCTGAACTAGCACGTGGATCTCGGAAGCACTCGGAGGAACCAGGACATGACCGTTACCATCAGTCACGAAATTATCACAACATGTCGTTCAAAGAGGTCCCGCCACCTCCACTCAAGGAAGATCTGAAGGAGCACATTGGAGGATTCCACCCTTTACTCCGGAAATGATGAGGGCACGACTCCCCTCTAAGTGGCAATGGCCGCACATGGACACAAATGACAGAACCTCCGATCCAAACGTGCATGTCAAGTCATATATGACCCAAGCGAACCTCTTTTTTGCAGACAGTCGGGTTCACTGTCGGTTGTTCCATACCACACTCAAGGGTCCGACCTTGGACTGGTATTATTCTTTGCCCACTAATTCAGTTAACTCTTTTGAGATGCTTTACGCCAAGTTCACGGCTAGGTTCGCCGACAGCAAGCTGGCTTCAGCATCGTCGCCCTCCCTACATAACATCGTGAAAGGCGACAATGAGTCACTACGACAGTACATGACCCAGTTCACCAAGGCGATGTTGTTGATACCCGACCACCATCCAGCTGTGACAAGGCACTCGCTTTTAGTCGGGTTAAAGCCTAGCGCATTCCTGGATTCGCTCTACGCGGATCCTCCCCAAGACATGGATAGCCTACGGGCTCGGACGGCCAGGTACATGAGTATCAAGGAAAACGTCGATGCGAGGAAACGAAAATCTCAACCACAGGCTGCTGGGGAGAGCTCCAGGTACTAGAAGAGAGTCAAGCCCGACAGGTATGACCGCTATACACCCCTTAACGCTACTAAAAAAACTGTCCTGCAAGAAACTTGCAATTTGGAGCTCATTCGTCTCCCTCGCTCAGGACGTCCTCAACCAGGGCAGACCCCACGCTTAGATGCAGCTACCACCAAAGCATTGGGCGCAGTACTGAGAAATGCACCAAAGTGCGAGACCTCATTGAAGAGCTCGTTCAGTCGGGGGCGCTAGCCCACTTTTTTCAGAATGGCCAAGGACATAGGGAAGGCCCCAGAACCTTCGGAGCCCGAGGAGGACAATGAGGTCGTTTCCAGAGAGGCAGAGGCCGTGGCCGAGGTAGAGGCAGACCAGAAGAAGACAAGGTGAGGGAGCCTAAGGCCGATGCAACAAATGGGGCAACTCAGCAGGATTCCAATGCTGCTGCAAGATCTGTAAACGTGGTGGAAATCCAGTTCGGCACGATAGGGATCCACATTTAGTTTGGCACGGTCAACACCATCGTAGGAGGTTTCGCAGGAGGGGGCTCGTCCAGCTCCTCCAGAAAACGACATTTTAGAAGCATCAAATCGGTTGCCTATTTATCACCTCAATCTCTACCGCCCATCACGTTCTCCGATGTAGATTTCTCAATCGATGACCCCAAACAGGATGATCCCGTGGTAGTGACCGCTACCATTACCAATTGGAGGGTACATAAGATCTTAATTAATCAAGGTAGCTCTGCCGACGTGTTGTATTGGTCAACTTTTTTGAAGATTAATGTCCCTGAGACAGTCGTCCAACCCTACACCAAGCCTCTATTGGGGTTTGCAGGCCAGAGAGTCCATGCTAGAGGATTTGTAGATCTTTTCATGACGTTTGGTGTCGGCCAATCCTACAGGAACCTAACAGTCTGATATATTTTGGTGGATGCAGACATATCCTATAATTTGCTCATAGGGCGTCGAACTCTCAATCAGCTGGGAGTAGTCGTGTTACGCTCCATATGAACATGAAGTTCCCGGGCCCGAATGGAGCTATCATAACAGTAAAGGCAGACCCTAAGGAGGTCCGACAGTGTTACATGCATAGCTTAAAGGTAAGTCCTTACACATTAAAGGCGGTGGAAGAACTAGTAACCCAAACCGAAGAGCTCCAAACCCCCTAGCCGAATGCAACAAAGTAAAACAATAGGTAAAGCAGGTAGAGCCCGAGCAAGCAACAAATGGTGAGGAAGTTAATCTCGATCCTCGGGACGAGTTTGAATAGGGTCGCCCAACGTTTGACGAACTGATGTCCGCAGTTCAGCTTGGTCCAAGTCCTCATCAGGTCACTCGGTTGGGTCTCAACGCCTACAAGCCGGTTAGGGAAGATGTAGAGCGGGTGTTGGTAGGCACCTTAGACATTTCTACATGGATCCCTGCAGACATGCCCGGTATCAACCTAGACTTCATGTGTCATAAGTTGGCACTGCTTCCCCAAGCAAAACCCATTTTGCAAAGGAAGAGGAAACCCGGGGATGAAAGACGGGAGGCGATGAAGATAGAAGTAGTTGAACTTGCCAAAGCCGGGTTCATCAGGGAAGTAGTATAGACCACGTGGCTTGCAAACGTGGTCATGGTAAAGAAGTCCAATGGCAAATGGCAAATGTGTGTGGACTACACCGACTTGAACAATGCATGTCTGAAAGACACATACCCTCTCCCGAGCATAGATCAGTTAGTTGACAATACCTCCGGATACGGAATGTTGCGCTTCCTAGACGCCTATTCAGGATACAATCAGATTTGGATGTACCCCTCTGACGAGAGTAAGATGGCGTTTATGACGGAAAGGTCTGATTATTGTTATAAAGTGATGCCATTCGGCCTCAAGAATGCAGGGGCGACTTACCAGTGGCTGATGCATAAGATCTTCTATGAACTTTTGGGTAGGAGGCTGTCTTTGAGAAGGTTAGTAGGCATGACTTGAGCCTCAACCTCGAAAAGTGTGTTTTCGGTGTCGGGGGAGGGAAGTTTCTCGGATACATGATAACACGGAGGGGAATAGAGACAAATCCTGACAAGTAGGAAGCCATACTGAACTTGAGGTGCCCAACCTGCCTGATGGAGGTCCAACAACTCAATGGTAGACTGGCGACACTCTCTCGATTCCTACCAAAGCTGGCCGAGAAGGCCAAACCATTCTTCAGGATACTCAAAGAAGCCAAAGCGTTTATGTGGGACGAGACTTTCGAGAGTATGTTTGCCAATATCAAGAAGGACCTTTCCGCCCTACCTATATTGGTCAGTTCGCCATCTCAAGCGCCTTTGTTAGTCTACTTAGTCGTTGCACAGTTGACCATTAGCTCCGTCCTAGTGTACGAAGAAGGCAAGAAATAAAGTCCTATGTATTTAACAAGCAGGACCCTCCAACTAGCAGAAGAGCGGTATCAAGTGATCAAAAAGCTTGTATTAGCCTTAGTGTTCTCGGCAAGGAGATTATGCCACTACTTCCACAGTCATAGCATGGCGATAAAAACTGACTATCCTATGAAGCAGATTTTGTAAAAGCCGAAGTTAGCAGGAAGAATGACGGCATGGGCTGTCGAGCTCTCAGAGTTCGGCCTCCGATTCAAGTCCAGGGTCCTATGAAGGCCCAGTTCCTGGCCGAGTTCTTGACAGAATTACCCTCGATGACCGAGGAGAAGACGGTTTGGCTACTTAGTGTTGATGGTTCCTCTAACAAGAAGGGCGGTGGCGCCGAGATCATTTTGGAAGGTCCCGATCAGGTGACAGTTGAGCAGTCCATCCGGTTTGGATTCAAAACTTTGAATAACCAGGCCGAGTACGAAGCCCTAATCGCGGGATTACGGTTGGCAAAGGACCTAAGGGTCAGGAGCCTCAAGTGCCAAACTGACTCGCAATTGGTTACAAGTCAAATGAACGACGAGTACCAAACCAGAGAGCCCCTACTCTAGAAGTCTATCACATAGCCCAAAACCTAGTCCTCCAGTTCAAGGAAGTCAGTATTATACATGTACCGCGGACCGATAATGACCGAGCCAACATTCTGTCCAAACTCGCAAGCATTAGGAGGATGGGGTAGCACAGTACATTGATTTAGGAGGTTCTGAACACACCAAGTTGGGATCGAGATGACATACTAGAGATCCGAATTGCGGAAGCAAGTTGGATGACCCCCATCTTGAACTTCCTCGTCCATGACTCACTACCCGGAGACCTATTGGAAGCGAAAATGGTAAGAAGGCAAGCCGCCTCCTACACAGTTGTTGGAGGCGAACTTTTCAGGAGAGGATTCTCTTCTCCCATGTTGAAATGCTTGGATCACAAACAGGCCGATTACGTCCTACCTGAACTCCACAGAGGAATATGTGGAATACACTCAGAAGCGAGGTCCATGGCAGTTCAAGTTTTCAGGGTCGGGTACTACTGGCCAACGATCAAGCAAGATGCCCGATAAGATACCAAGAAATGCTTAGAATGTCAGAGATACGGTCCCGTCTTCAGCACGCCTCTGGAGGAAATTCGTCAAACCATTACCCCGTGGCCTTTTAGCAGGTAGGGCATGGATATCTTAGGGCCATTCTCATTGGCAAAAGAACGAGTGAAGTTCCTCATAGTTGCCATTGATTATTTTATGAAGTGGGTAGAGGCGGAGCCGGTTGCCACCATAACAGCCCGCTAGGTGCAGAACTTTTTATGGAAGCATGTCATTTGTTGCCACAAACTGTCGCATATTATAGTAACAGACAATGGAAGATAGTTTATAGACAACAACTTTGAGCAATTCCTAAAGCAACTCGGGGTGAAACATCTGGTGACGAGTGTGGAACTTCCCCAAACTAATGGACAAGCAGAGGCGGCTAACAAGGTCATTCTGGGGGAATTGAAGAAAAAACTCGATCGGCTGAAGGGTTTGTGGGCCGAGGAAATCCCGAGCATTTTATGGGGTTATCACTATACACCCCAGTCTGCGACGAAAGAAACCCCATACCGACTTACGTACGGGGCCGAAGGCATGATACTTGTTGAACTCAGGGAAACATCGTGGAGATGAGTAAACTTGGACGAACAGAGCAATGACAACAATCTACAAACCGAGTTAGATTTGATCTAAGAGATACGCGAAGAAGCTCGGGTAAGAGAGGAGGCCGCCAAGGCCAGAGCATCTCGACGGTATAATACCCAAGTAAGGGAAAGGTCTTTCGAAAGGGGCGACTTGGTTTGGAGGAAGGTTGGCGATGCCCGCCGGAACAGGCAGGATGGCAAACTAGCACCAAACTAGGATAGACCCTTCAGAGTAGTAAATGCCTACAACAATGGGGCGTATAAGCTTGAAGAGTTGGGTGGCAAGCTCCTACTTAGAACATGGAACGCCACCCATCTCAAAATGTACTACAGTTGAATCCTTAAAAACAGGTGCGGTGTACTCTTTCCTTGACTTGTATTTTTTCCCTAAGGAGGGTTTTGACAAGCAAGGTTTTAACGAGGCTCGCAAACCTTTGACAATAATATTCTATTATTATGAAGTTTGTCTTTTTTAATGCATGTTATTTTAAGTATGACCCGAGGTCGGGTCAACATGCATCTGTCGTACCCGAAAATAACTTAGTAAAATGATCATAAATCTTTTAAAATACTAAGTGGAAACTTAAGTCTAAAACGGGTTAATGTGCATTCACCGTACCTAAAAGTGACTCAACAAATGAGCACCACAAATTTTTGGGAACTAAGTGGAAACTTAAGTCTAAAGCGGGTTAATGCGCATTCGTCGTACCCGAAAGTGACTCATCAAATGAGCACAGGAAAAATTCCAAAGACTAAGTGTAAAACTTAAGTCGAATTTTGGTTAGGTAAATTACTCATGCATTGTGCCTAGAAAAGGCCAAGTAAATGGCCAAAAGTCTGACAATTGACTAAGCCAAAACTTGAGTGAAGTCGGTACTTAAACTTGACACAAAGCTTGTACTTAAACCCCGGTTGGGTCAACGAAATTATAGTTTACGTTTTTTGAATCGGCTTAACATATGTGGGGAATTGTTGAACCCTAGACTATGACTTTAATACATGTACATTCATAGATATTACAGAATAATTTTCATAGTCAGTTATACAAGGATTCAACATAGAGGAAAACTGATAAAAGATAAGTCAAACTAGGAAACAGGGGCTGAAACTGCATCATCCTTGGGTTGCTCGTCATCCTTATTGATATCGAAACGGACAGGGTCGATCTGAGGAGAAAAGAGGAGGGCTTACTTCATGGCTTTAAGAAAGCCATCTTCATATACCTCGACACAAGCCTTCTCCAACTAAGCCTTCTCAGAATCCCAGGCGGCTTCCTTCTTGGCTATTTTAGCTTCCATCCTAACTACATTGGCTTGTATCTCGGTCACTCAAGCCTCCGCATCCCTCATATTGGCTTCAATCGAACGAGCTCCTCCCGACACTGAGTCAGCTCCACCTCTTGGTGCTCGCACAGCCCTTGGAAATACAACAGCTAGACTTCCTTCTCTGCAAGCAGCGAGTCCCTGTTGGTAACGGTCTGTCTCAGTTCTTGCACCTCCTGAGTCAATTTCCCCTTCTCTTTGGACAAATGCTCAACCTTCTGTTCCAAGGTTAACCCTCTCCTTAGCGGCGAGGCGATGGTGCTGCATGATAGCCAAGCATCTTGCTATCATGATGCTACCGACCTCAAAGCACCTGACCTCGCTGACCTTAGCCATCAGCTCAGCGTCATAGGGATACACACAACTCAAGTCTTTGGCCTGCTGGTTGACGTGTCAATTCGATTGAACCCTTGTATAGGTGATGCTGAGGTGGTCCAACATGACTGTGGGTCCCGATCCCCTTGAACTTTAGCCTGGGAGGGGGGTTGAGTGTGAGTAGCCATGGCAGTTGATGTTTGGGCAGTGGTGATCTGAGGCTGCTCAATGCGATGAGTGGGAGAGTCGGCTACCCCCTCTGATGAACCATCGAGATTGATTACCTTAAGTGGCTCGTTTACAGGGATGGTGCCCGTGACATTGGCGGCGGAGTCCACGATATCACTAGAAGGGATGAGTGGCTCCCGGTTAGGAGAGTCCAGTTGCCCGACAATATGGTCGGAGGGACTGTGGCTGAGTGAATCTTTCATGGTAGGGGCAAAGTCACCCGAGTTTGACGCCCCACCTTTTTTCTTCTTAGTGGCATGCACTTCAGCAACTAGATCTCGGCGTCCACCGACTCGTGCTCAGAGCTTCTTCATGTCCACGGTGTTGCCCATTATCTTTGCAAGGCGGGAGAAGAACAAATAAGTAAAGCAATCAGACACTGTCACAAATGCAAAAGAAGAGGTACCTAGGAACAAAGCATCAGGGTCCTCTACAAGGGGAAGGAAAAGGAGTGCTCTGGTGCGAAGCGGGCGAGGAAGCTGCCTAATGGAGTCAATGGCCTCCTTCTCCCCGGGGGTGAGTTGATGATCGGGATTTGGTGGAAACCAGGTAGGGCTCTGCCAGTATAGCGGGAACCGAGGAGTGTGATCAGGATGGAAGAAAAGTCGTTTATCCTTGGGATGGCAGCGGAACTTGAAAAACTTCATTTTGAAATACTTGTAAGAGGAGCTATACAGGGTGAAGAGGGGGCTACCATGGCTAGAGTTCAAAGACACCCAACCAACAAGCTAACCAAACTTCATCTAGTAGAAATAGGTGAAAATGTTTATAGTTGGCTCAAAGTTGAGGTGATGGCAAAGTAGTTCGAAACATCTTAAGAAAGCCCAGCTATTGGGATGCAACTGGCTTGGGGCTACGTTTATCAAGTTCAACATACCCGCCTCGAAGTCGGTCAGTGGGAATGTCATATGATACTCCTTGAATAGGAATTCATATATATAAGTGAAGTCATAGTTGTCGGGTCTTGGCTTCATATATACCCATTCGTAAGCTCTGCAAGCCTTGCCCATGACGTGGTTGACAACTAAATCATCGCAAATGGGGCAGACAGAGACAAATTGAATCACCCTACTCCTAGTACTATACTCAGACATATGCTTATTTACATTACTGTGCATCCAGGAATATTCAGGGTCAGCTATGGAGGGTTGTTGAGAAACATTTTTAACCCTCTTCGAAGCACTAGAAGGCCCTGCGTTCGCGAAAGGAGAGTGAGGGGTATTTTCTTTTCCTAGGAGGTTGAACAGGAAGAGGCGCAGTCACCGGTATAGCGACGACGCGTGGCTGGCGATGGGAGGATGAAGGGGTACCCTCTGAGGAACTTCCTTCGTTGAGCACAAAAGGGGTGCGCTCGGAAGAATGTTGCTCACCCACGAGAGTAGCCTCCCTTTCCAACATTGTTCTATGTACACCAGAAGAAGCAGAAAAAGAAGTAGTGGAGGCCATGAGCGTACCTAGAAAGGAAGGAATGTGGGAGGAAGACGAAGGTAAGCACACACATTCCACAAGAAAGCTTTAACCGAGTTGGGTTGAATGCGACTCAAGGAGGCGAAGAGGGAAAGTCCCACTTAATTCAATAGGGTTCAGCCGAGAACGGACGAACGCGATCAGGCTCCGTCACCCACGAGTTACGTGGCGCCATCAGGATAAGGGAGAGGAAGCGTCTCCTCGCCCACATCAACGAGCGCGGTCGAGCCACGTGGCGCTATCATGGTAGTGGAGAGGAAGCATCTCCTCACCCACATCAACGAGCATAGTCGAGCCACGAGCCACGTGACACTGGAAGGAAGGGGAAATGTCCCCTCAATCACACCAAGACTCAATGACACTGCCACCCAAGCCTAAGAAAAGACAAGAGAGGGATAGGCGTCGCATCTTACCCCTAGACAAGAGGGAAGACTAGGGTGAAGCAACCTTGGTTCAGTACAACTTAGCACATAATAAGCCGGGTCAAACACGGTTAGCACCACGGTCCACTTGTTTGAATCATGAACTTGGAGGGCCTGTGTACCTACCCAACTAAGAGTTCAGGTTTACCCGAGTCCACCTCGGACCAACCTGACTACCCGATAACCAGTGACCGTTACGCGGAACAAGGTTAATTCGTGATTCTAAACGGTTCTATTGCCATTATGGGTAATTATACCATTTGAAAAGTCTTTGATGATAGGGGCCCCTATAAGCACAACAACAGCAGCACACAGGAAGTATCATGTTCTGAAACTTATACTTTTACTTATACCAAAAAAGACACGGTTTTGCACTCTTACTACTGACTTGAGCGTCAGAAAGTCTTCTGCAGGTGGACCCTATTCGGTTCAACAAGAAGGACTCGGTTGCCGATTTCGCCATGAAAGAAGCTTGCATCTCAGGTCTGGTAAGAACACTCCTTATAATATTTCTCAATTTTCATCAGTTCAACAATCATTGTAAAATGTATTGAACTTATTACATTGACGACATCTACAATAAATCTAAAATCGATGTAAATACTAATAAAGAACTTATGTACGTAATGTCCTTTTTAGAGTAATGATGCACCAATTTCATGAAATAAATAAATCAATAAGTTATAATATGAACTGACTAAACTTAGAAGTAACTAAGGATTGAGAGATTTTAGCTTAGACAAAATTATTTGATTGAGTAATTATATAATAAAAATAGTATTGAGGTAATGTATCATGAATATATGACATAGTTGGTTTAGAATAATTAAGAAGTCGGTCATATACTCTTTAAAGTTTGAAAAACAGAAAATAATATTTTTTAATTAAATATAAGGAGGAGTTATTCAGTTATGGATTTATAGAGATTATGTGAGGACGTGGAACGATTAGAAAGACTTGTCCTTGTTATTTCAAAAAAGATGACAAGTGTGCCTTCAAACATGTGTAGTGTAAATTTTCTTCTTTCAAATAATTGTAATTGAAGACAACTTACTTTGAAAGGTTTTGTTTATAGATAGGATGTTTTAATTTTAATTAAGGAGTTAAAAACAATATTATAATAAAAAATTCTATAAACTGGACGAATAAAAATAAGCAAATAAGGAAATCAATGCAAGAATTCCTGATCCTCAAAATTTTATAATTTCTTTTACATCCTTATTTTATTTTTGGTAATTGTCTATTTACATTTATATCTCTTGCTCTCTTCTACATTTATCTCTCGTGCTATTTAGTTGTTCTGGCCTGCTACAATTTTTGGTTTATAAATTTTTGCATTTATATTTGTCCATTCATCTTCCAAGATACTGATTTATTTATTTGGGGTTATTTAGTTTAAATTTTACTCTGATTTACAAAACTTTTTATGTATTTTAAAAGCTATTTTTTTTTTTTTTGATAAATTTGGATTAAAGTCGGTATCAATTAAGAAGTCATGAATGTAATCTGATGATTATTATAAGAACAATTATTAGAAAACGTAAATGGGGAAGCTTCAAGGAAAAAACGCAAAAAACAGAGATAGGAACTTATAAATAATTTATATGATCTTCGTTGAAAGAGGCCGCAAAAATCAAACGCGATCAACGTCATAATAAATGTATATATTTATCATAAAACAAATAGAATTGGCGTTTGCTTTTGGAATTCCAGCACCACGCGCAAGACTCCCAGGAGTTGGGTGGATTTATAATTTCTTCAGTGTTTGCTTTTCATTTTCACAGCCATTCTCATAATTCTCTTCTCTCTCAACAAGTTTTGCTTTCACAAATGTCTTCTAATGCCATAATCCATCACACCTCCTCTTCATCTCGTTCAATTAACACATATGACGTATTTCTGAGCTTCTGTGGTGAAGACACGCGCAACAACTTCACTGGTTTTCTCTTTCAAGCTCTCCGTACAAAAGGCGTCGATGCCTTCAAAGATGATGAAGATCTCAAAAAAGGTGAATCCATAGCACCCGAGCTGCTGCAAGCCATTCAAGCCTCTCGAATTTTCGTTCTTGTCTTCTCAAAGAACTATGCTTCCTCCACTTGGTGCTTGCGTGAACTGGCAGAGATACTTAACTGCCTTCAAACTTCGCCAAGAACTGTTATACCTATATTTTATGATGTTGATCCATCGGTTGTGCGCAAACAGAGTGGATGTTACGAGAAAGCATTTGCAGAACACGGAAAGAGATTCAGAGAAGATGGAGGAAACTCAGAGATAGAGAGAAGCTCTCACTGAAGTGGCCAATCTCTCTGGTTGGGATATCCGAAATAAGTGAGCTATCCTTTCTTGTTTCAAGAGTTATCACAATTATATATTTATTATCCTATGAGTTATATACCTGTGGTTTATTTACTCCGTTCTAAGTCCTGTTGTTTTCTAAAATTCATTATCCCTTTCTAAACTAGAGTTGAGGATATGTTAGGAATTTAGAAAATGTTGAAAAGACTGGTTGATGTGTTGTTATTGGGATGACTTTCGGATAGAGGTTTAGCAATGAAAATGTGGGTTATAGAAGGTAATGAATTCTTGACAAATATTAGTAACTGGAGAAGTTTTGGATGATAGAAGCTATCAAGTGATTTGATGATAAATCTAGCTTTATTGATGTTTGGAAGTGCTTCCCAAAATCTCAATTGCAGTAGCCTTTATATAAGCATGCCATTACAATGCATTCTGCATCTTTCCAGTTGTTTTGCTTGTAGACTAATCACAATACGATTTCTTTTTCTTAGCTTTTTAGGACTTTCTTTATGGTAGTCATGGTTTATCTTATGTCATTATGTAAAAACAGGTCTAGGAGGAAACATGCAAATTTAGTCCAAATATATACTTGTTTAATGAAAATAATATTTTCAAAAAGTTAGAATATCTTTCGTTATTATTTTGTCCGATTGTTCTATAGCCTGATGTTTTGCCTACATTTCATTTAATTTTTCAGATCACAGTATGTACAGATTGAAAAGATTGTCCAAAATATAATAAATATTTTGGGTCCCAAAATTTCAAGTCTTCCAAAGGATGAACTAGTTGGGATAGAGTCTCGTCTTGAAGAATTAACAAATCTTCTGCGTTTTGAGGTTAATGATGTTCGAGTTGTTGGAATCAGCGGGATGGCTGGCATAGGAAAGACAACTCTTGCTCGGGCTTTATATGAAAGAATCTGTCATCAATATGACTTTCGATGTTTTATCGATGATGTAAGTAAACTATATCGAGATTCTAGTTCATTAGGTCTACAAAAGCAATTAATTTCTCAATCTCCAAACGAGAAAAATATAGAGATTTGCAATGCTTTTGAGGGAACATGTCTGGTGTGGTCTAGGCTGCATAATGCCAGGGCACTTGTAGTTCTTGATAATATTGATCAAGTTGAACAACTAAGGATGTTTACTGGGAATAGAGACACTTTGTTGCGTGAATGCTTAGGTGGAGGGAGCAAAATCGTCATAATTTCTAGGGATAAACATATATTGAGGACATATGGAGTGGATGACATCTATCAAGTCCAGCCGTTGGGATGGAAAATGCTATGCAGTTGTTTTGTAGAAATGCTTTCAAAGTTAATCATATTTTGAGTGATTATGAAAAGTTGGCACGTGATATACTTTCACATGCTCAAGGCCATTCCTTAGCAATTGAAGTAATTGGGTCATCTTTGTTTGGTCGAAATGTCTCACAGTGGAGAAGTGCATTGGATAAGCTAAGATATAATAAAAGTAGAGACATTATGGATGTGTTACGTATAAGTTTTGATCAGTTGGAAGAAGAAGACAAAGAAATATTTCTTGATATTGCATGCTTTCTCCACGGTCTTCATGAGGATTATGTGAAGGATGTTTTGAATATTCGTGGATTTCATCCTGAATGTGGTTTACAAGTTCTGGTTAATAAATCTCTAATACGCTATGAACATGGAGAAATTTGTATGCATAGCTTGTTGAGGGACTTGGGCAGGTGTATCGTCAGAGAAAAATTCCCTAAGGAGCCTATAAAGTGGAGTAGGTTGTGGGATGAGGAAGATTTTCATAAAGTTATGTTAGACAATCAGGTAAATTAATAGATTGAGTATAAAATCTTATATTACTTTTCTAGAATATGTAAACCCTTCGAAAAATATAACAATGTTATTCTTTCTGCATAATGTTGTAGGTAACTGAAAATCTTGAAGCGATATATGTTGAACCGTGGCAGACTTCTCAAAGACCAGTGAAGCCGGATGGTCTATCAAAAATTAAATACCTTAAATACCTTAAATTCCTTAACCTTCGGAATGTGAACTTTATAGGAAGTCTCAATCATCTTTAGAGTGAACTCGGGTATCTTTATTGGTATGGATATCCTTTTGAGTGTTTGCCTCCTAGTTTTCAGCCACAAAAACTAGTTCACTTAATTCTCGTTGGGAGCAGTATTGAACGACTATGGGAAGGCACAAAGGTAGTGTATTTTAATTTTCCATTTTTATTTTTTTAAAATAAACCAATTAAAATGACAAAATATTTTTATTTTCCTTTTTTGTTTTTATTTAAAGAAAACCCAAATATCTTATGTTGTCTTCTATTTGCCAATCACCAGCCATTGCACAATTTGAAGTATTTGAATCTCTCACACCAAAAATTTAGTTGAGATAACAGATCTTGGAGAGGCCCTAAATCTTGAAACGCTAGATCTTCAAGGATGCATACAGCTCCGACAAATCAATCCATCAATTGGTCTTCTGAGAAAGCTAAATATTTTGGATTTAAAAAACTGCAAAAATTTAGTAAGCTTTCTGTTGGGTAATTCAAGGGGGTAAACACCGGGGAGACAAACAAGAATGAGAACTGAGCCAACTCATATAAGAAAATGACACCACCTTCAACCTCAAACCTTAAGGCATTAGGTTTGTGGGTCTTCTTTCTTATATGTTGCTCAACTTTCTCATTTTTACTCAATGTGGGACTTAGATTCACACTAGGATACTGGTACACTCCCCCTCAAGCGGAAGCATTTTTCAAATACGTCAGGAAGACTTTCGATACAGGGATCAAATTGCACTCGTATGAGCCGTACACTGCTACGAACCTTCGGTGCGGAAGCATTTTTCAAATACGTCAGGAAGACTTTCGATACAGGGATCAAATTGCACTCGTATGAGCCGTACACCGCTACGAACCTTCGGCTCTGATACCACTTGTTGGGTAATTCAAGGGGGTAAACACCGGGGAGACAAACAAGAATGAGAACTGAGCCAACTCATATAAGGAAATGACACCACCTTCAACCCAAAACCTTAAGGCATTAGGTTCAATGTGGGACTTAGACTCACACTAGGATACTGGTACACTCCCCCTCAAGCGGATGCATTTTTCAAATACGTCAGGAAGACTTTCGATACAGGGATCAAATTGCACTCGTATGAGCCGTACCCCGCTACGAACCTTCGGCTCTGATACCACTTATGGGGTAATTCAAGGGGGTAAACACCGGGGAGACAAACAAGAATGAGAACTGAGCCAACTCATATAAGGAAATGACACCACCTTCAACTCAAAACCTTAAGGCATTAGGTATGTGGGTCTTCTTTCTTAAATGTTGCTTAACTTTCTCATTTTTACTCAATGTGGGACTTAGACTCACACTAGGATATTGGTACACTCCCCCTCAAGCGGATGCATTTTTCAAATACGTCAGGAAGACTTTCGATACAGGGATCAAATTGCACTCGTATGAGCCGTACACCGCTACGAACCTTCGGCACTGATACCACTTGTTGGGTAATTCAAGGGGGTAAACACCGGGGAGACAAACAAGAATGAGAACTGAGCCAACTCATATAAGGAAATGACACCACCTTCCACCCAAAACCTTAAGGCATTAGGTTTGTGGGTCTTCTTTCTTATATGTTGCTCAACTTTTTCATTTTTACTCAATGTGGGACTTAAACTCACACTAGGATTCCTAACACTTTCCCATTACCATATTGGGCTTGAATTCTCTTGAATATTTGTGTGTATCTGGCTGTTCAAAACTGTATACAAATGAGTTATTTGATGAACTAAGAGACGGAGAGCATTTGAAGAAGCTTTGTTTAATTGAAGCTCCTATTCATTCCAACATCCTCTTTCATAAAAAAAATGCTTTTGTGGCCTTTACTTTTGTTGTATTCCAGAGCACAAAGACACTCAATCAGCTGTTTGTTGCCCTCCTATCCTATTCTCCCTTGTTTGCGTGAACTCCGTCTAAGTTTCTGTAACTTAGTTAAAATCCCTGATGCCATTGGAAAGTTAAGTTGCCTAGAAAGACTAAGTTTGAAGGGAAACAATTTGCTACACTTCCCAACCTCAAGGACCTTTCCAGACTGTATTATTTAAACTTACAGCACTGCAAGCTATTGAAATACTTACCTGAACTCCCTTCACGAACCGACATAAAAATTGACGAGCTTTCACGAACTGATGAGGCACGATTAAACGTTTTCAACTGCCCAGAATTAGTTGAGAGGGAACGCTGCACTAGCATGAGTATTTCATGGATGATACAAATTGTTCAGGTGTGCATGCTCCTTCCTTGCTTCCTCTTTCCTTCTTTTAAATTATCTTTTGTGTAGCAGAACAGCTACTAACGCATAACTCTGTCGTGCTACAAGGCCATCCACCAATACAGATGTCTTACATCCACTATATTGGCTGACAATGTTGACAGTATTATCCCTGGAAGTGAAATACCGAAGTGGTTCAACAATCAGTTTGTGAGCAGGACAATTTGATCGAGATTGATCCCTCTCCTGTTATGCATGACGATAATTGGATTGGTGTTGTGTGCTGTGCAATATTCTATGCGGGCAATGAAAGGGGAATGATTTTTCGAATGCCAAAACGTAGGGTCAATAAAATATTTCCAGTCGATTTGAGAACAGATGTAGTCATTGACCAGTCAGATCATATGTGGCTATTTTATTTGTCTCGTCAACAGATTGATGATGAACCAAGGTTTACTAGGTACCCATCTTATCATGGTGTTATTATTTTGCAATGTGTAAAACGGATAATCTCTGGGAGCGAATTCGGGAAAATGAAGACGCGATATGATGACGCGGATGTGAAGAAATATGGGTATCGCTGGGTATGAACAAGATCTACAACCATCAAACTAAAAATGATGCATGGCTAAAATTTGACAGCTCGGAAGCGCAAGTTTTCATTGATGGAAGAAAACAGGTAGCTACAGTATATCCGCTACAGTTCGATCGTAGTGAAGAATTGAAGCCTTTATTGAATGTGGAAGCATGTTTTGCAACAATAAAACCAAACAAAGAGGCACGGTAGAAGTAGCAGTGCATTCAAATTCCCCTCAACTTCTCTGTTATTGTTAAACTTACTTGTTTTAAAAATAAGGTGAGAGCAAATGCTCGTTGTCAATCCTCAGAAGATACAGTCCAACTCATTCTGATTTAATCTTTTTTAGTTTGGCTTCACAAATTTTAATTGTCACTCACTGACGTGCTTAATATTACTATACAGACTCGTTATATTTTTGTTTTCTTCTTTCGTGTCTTAGAACTCCAATTCAGATTTTGATCCAGAAAGTTATTCTCCTTTGCTGCAATATGCGAGGGAGTTACAGTTTTTGCCCATGAAAAGAGATGAAGTAGCAACTGCAATTGGGCTCTGTTTCTATCTTACATACAGTGAAGATCTGGAACCATTGTGCATCTTTTATGCACAATTGAAGCAGCAGTGCCATTCATATTCACCTTGACTTTTGGGATAGGATTAGTAAGAGCTCAAATACCAACAGTATATAGCATGGACACCTAGACATGAACGGAACATTGGATGTTTTACCCCCAAATAAGAAGATAAAAGCCTATATAAAGCAACTTTTGCTGTTGTGTCTCTTGTTGACAGTGAGGAAGTCTGTGTGAAATAACCCATAAGCACTTTAAAAGCTAAGTTTTTGAATTTTATCACTTTCTGCTAATATTGTTATATCAAATCCTAAACTGTATTTTCGTCATAGGAATTTGAATCACATGTTATAATTCTCATTTAAGCTTTTCTTCAAAGCATCTACAGCATGACCATTCAACTGATTTTGACAGAACCAAAAGGAAAACAAATGAAAAAAAATATCTAAGAATCTAATGTGTTCAAAACCAAAGATGGGACAGTTCAATTAATTTTTTTTTTTTAAACTTTTAGAAAGTATCATTTTGGTCAAGACAATGATTTTAAACTAAAAACGATTTATCAAACATCTCCTACATTAGTCACTACAAACGTCTAGTAGAATAGATCACTAACTGATCAAATATTATTATTAGAATTACTATTTATAAGTTTCAAACAGTATTATTAAGTATATAAATTATTGAGCAATTAGTATTTATCCTTGCTTTTGGAACATACCTTCTACTTTATTTGATGAACATAGTAAATAACCAACCCAACAACTACTCATGCCACTTCCTTCACAACAGTGATGTTATCTTCCACGATTTCTTTTTTATTTTGTTAAAAAGATGGATGTCGCAACTAGCTCTACGATGGAGATGATAAAATATTATTTGAAAAAGTATAAAAGAGTCGCTATTATAATTTATTAAAGAAAATTATCAAAAGAAAATTGAAAAGAAAAATATTTAAAATCAAATTTTCTGTTGTGAAGTCACTTGTAGATACATATTAGTAGCCTAGAATGTCTATTCTAATACCCTTATCTTTAATTAAATTAACAAAATCAATGTAAATCGTAGAACTTAACGCCATCATGATCAGCAATGATGACAAAGTGTTTTTTCTTTTATCAATAAAAGAATTAAATTAAATACGAAATACAAAGGTTGTTTAAATAAAATATAAGATATACAGGGTGGTTTAATAAGC
>Ga0209700_101357_pt1 | contig 50454 bp, 24 predicted proteins | sample SiratroredBW_FD_187528 | JGI IMG/M metagenome (GOLD analysis project Ga0209700, IMG submission 187528) | Root nodule microbial communities of legume samples collected from California, USA - Siratro red BW (SPAdes) (version 2) | ecosystem: Host-associated > Plants > Roots > Nodule | place: USA...
AAAAAAAAAATATATATATATATATATATATATATATATATATATATATATATTGCAAAATAATTACTGAAAAGATAGAGGAAATTATGGTTGTGTATACGAATTTTTTATTATGTTATCTTATTTTAGCATGTTAAATTTAATATTTATCATTACAAGAAATTTGATTGTTACTTTGTTGATAATTACTTACATATCTAAGTTTGTCGATAAATTAGAATTTTATATATAAATATTATGTACAAATTAATATTTATATTTTAGATTTTTTTTGTATGCAATAGTAAAGTAGTTTTGTGTTAACTTTTTATAAATATAATCTGTATGTAATTTTGACACATTAGGATGAGAATTTTTTAAAGAATATTATCCATATGTAATGGTAAGGTCATTGAATCATTAGATAAATAAAAACATGCATTACGTATAAATTTTACATATGGATTTCAATAAACATTGAGTTTTGTTAGTTCGCACAACTCTTCCATTGTAGTTGTAAGCACTCCAAACAAGTTTGGCTTCCTAAGACATTGTTTTATCCTTAGCCTCACTCTCCTTCCTCGTCCACCATTTCCTCACCTTTATTACAGGGACCTGACTTTCCTTAGCCTCAGTTGTTCTAAGCTTAATAATCAATTGTTAAATGCCTTAATTTTAACATTTTTGGTGTGCCCTAACCTCAAATTGTGACATGTTTTCTAACCACAAATTAAACTTTAATCGGAGAATGAGAAGCTCGATTGATAATCACGAGTGAATCTAGTGAAAAAGGTCTTTGTTTTAAACTCGATTCTTGATCTTAAACCTTTATTTTTCTTTAATTTAGAGGGGTTTGAAATTTTTGAGAAACAAATTTAAAGCGACACTTAGAAATGGATTTAAAGTTGTTGAGAAAGAGAATTTTATTCTCTATATAGAGATAGATCTATTAAACTATTTTCTTCACATTCGTACCTTAACTTTAATTTGTTGTCGTCGATGATCACTTATATTTTTTCTATATCATTTGATTTCAATTTATCATTTCTTAAATTGTTTTGAAATCTTCATATATTTCATGTGATCTTGTTTTGGTCATAATCCATTTTTTTTTATTTTGTTTTAGTTGGGTTTAAATTAAATGTTTGAGTTAGAGGTAGGATTAGTTGGCCAAAATATTTATAGTTTTAAATGGGGAGCAAGCGTTTGGATTGTTTAAAAGATTGTTTAAAGTGCAAGTCCCTGTTTAATTATTTTCTTTTCTAATTTGATTGTTTGTTTAATTTGTAAGATTTAATTAACGCTCTGTTAGCATTGATTCAGTCTCAAAATCCAATGTAGAAGTTTGATCTTGTGTATGGTGATGGTGAGTCTATCCATCTTTTTCTTGTTCAAAATTAGTTAGCCAAGGTGGATTTATGTAAAATAAATGTTGACTCTATTTCGTCCATGTCTCCCTTGGTCCTTCAAAAGTCGTAGGGTTTAGCATCCCTCTCGGAATACCTTCATTGATGTTGCTTTAAAAGATTTCTTGGTTGCTTCTTTTGTTAATGTTATGGCTCTACGTGGACATGTATAAGAAATGAAGAATCTTTAACTTAAATTGGACAAATGAAAATAAATAGCTGAAATTGAACTAGTAAAGTTGAATAAATTAACCCAATCCGTGATTTCTACCTATGTTGCAAAGGATGTTTCCTGAGCTATGTAATGTACCTATACATGCCTTTCTACAGCTACCATAACTTTTTTTTTTTTTTTAGATTGTTAGTAAATTCAATTGTACCAAATAAACCCATTTAAGGGTGTCAAATGCACTAGGTTACTATTTTTTTACCATTCCCAAGAATTAGATTCGAGATTTTTCTGATGAAAAAACAAACTTCTTACCACTTGAAATCAATCACGTTGGTAGCTAGCATAAGTTATGTTCATGGAAATTCAACTTTCTCAAATTACCAAAGAAAGAAAATACAACTTAATGTAGTATAAAATTATAAAAAATTAAGATAAAATAACTAAATAATATACTTTATAAAATAAAATTAACAATATTTAATAAAATAATTGATTTTTATGTGTTTTTTATTTACTTTAAAAATTACTTTTCAGAAAAAAAAAATAATGTTACAAATATGTTTTCTCATCTTTTATGTAACTGATTGTCACCGAATTGACATTACTATAGACACATGGCTATTTCTTTTATCATTTTCATTCTTAGAAGATGATAGATTAACTCTTCTCAAATAGTCTTGAACACTTTCTTTGTCTTCTTCTTGAATAAGGGTTTCCTCTTTTACAACTGAAACAAGTGGCAGTTTGACTTGAATTATTAACGTTCTTTTCACTCATTGCAATGGTTTGGTTCTTATAAGTTGAACTGAATAATAGATTTTTTTTTTATATTTTGTAAGACTTTTCCTATAATTTTTTTATGAGAATGCATAAAAAATAAATTTCTTGCAATTTTTTATAGAGTTTATAAATCCGCGTGAAATATTGAAAATTATAATTATGCATTTTATAAGGACTTTTTTCATATATTTCTTTTATATCGATCCTCGTTTCTTCTTGGATATGATGTGAATCTTTGTATATACTAAGAAGAATTCATCTTCATCTCATGTTGCTAATTTTAACTAATTTTATTTATTAGAAGGTTCTTCTATTTGGAAGGCTTTGGAACCGTAAACAAATATCTCTTTTAGGATTTCATATCTTCATCCTTTTATAGTTCAGCCTTCTTAATTAACTGCTAAGAAGTTGTTTCGAGGCAGAGTTTTGAATTCTTTTTACATATCTTTAAAACTATTGCATGTGATAATTTGAAGAAAAAAAAATATTGGTAATGTATCATAAATAATAATAAGTTTTTTCAAATATAAATAAGCCAAGGTAACACTAATAAATTTTTGTCCAATAATAATAGATTGATATTGATTTTCAGACACAATTTTTACCATACATCCATGAAATAATACGGTGAATGCAATCATTTCATAAATTGGTGAATACAATCATTTCATAAATAAATTAATGTATTATAGTATAGATTGTCTAACACAGTGTTAAATGTTAAATAGTCTAATAGTAAAAAGATAACAGTATAAATATGTACAAGTTGACATTAAGTGGTCTCCCAATAAATCAAATAGTAAATTCAGTCACTCAATGTTCAAAATTTATCAGCAAGCAAAGGAAGTTAGTAATAACAATAAAATAGATAAAGAGGGTTTTGGTAAAAAAATATAATAAGTGATGTAAAATAATAAATATTCAGGTTGACTCTCAACCTCATTCACAACCAATTCTTCATAGCTTATCTTTAGGTCATTATTCTTCAACTCTCTTAATAAAGTTAAACTTAATCAAACAAGGGTAAATCAAATTTAACAGAATCTTATCAGTAAAATAGACTTTTACTAATGTATTCAATATCTCCCTTCATCTCCAATCCCAATCCTTTATTCAATGAGATGTTGATCCTTTACTTGTTGACTAAGCGTAAGAAATTAATTACGATTAAACGAATTAACCAAGAACTCTACTTAAAGAAAAACAAATTAATTTTGAACATGCATTCAAAAACAAGAACTCATTATACAAATTAACTCACAAATATCTTCTTTCTAACTATATTATAGATTATTGTAGATTTTTGGTTCTTATAATCCCTTACAGATATTTTGTTTCTAATTCTAGTTCCTAATACGTGTATTGAATCTTTATTCACTCTAGCTCAATATAATCAAGTATGTTACGATAGATATTGTAGAATATTCAAATGGGATCTTGCTTTGTTCAATGCCTCAAAAATAAAGTAAAAAAGAGGATATTTATTTGCAGAATTTCAAGAGAAAATTTTTACAGAAGATATGTATAGAGTTAAATCTTGCTCTCCAATCAATGAATCAATATATTTTCTTTTCAGAATGGTGCATCCCGATGTAGTTTCAAAGGGATCAACTTATGGTATAGTCTGGAGAGAGTGTCCAATCTATGTTAAGTGCATCAGACTCTTCCTACACATTCATCTTCATTTCACTTGATGCTTCCAACATGAATCTTGTCCAATGATTTGCTGAATTATCTATTCCATATAAACTCTTAGGTTGTTTATTTAAATTGTTTATTACGAAAACCTATTAGATCATTTACTGTGTGTAAATGTAAAAGATTAGTAAAAATAACACTTAAGACAAAATAAACTTAATTTGATTTGATGTATCTTAATTAAAATAATGAATTTATGATTTATTACAGTCCAATAATATCATAATTAAAGCATCTAAGTAAAAATATTTTCGCCAAACAATAACATTATACTTTCTATTCTGAAATATAAGATAATTTGAGGATGTGAAAAGATATTATTATTTTATTAAGTGTCCAAATTATATAAGAAAATGAAGGTGTGCATGTAATATTTTTTTAAAATTATATATAATAATGCCTATCCAGTCAAGTTTTTCATTAAAATGAATATTCTTAATTCTTCATAGCTCAAATATTCTTTACAGTTAAAGCACTAAAAATTTGTTCTTCTCTTGAAAACTATTGATCCTATACTCTCCAAGACCTTTTTTTGTTTTTTTTTGTTTTTAATAGAAAACTATTGTTAGAAGATATTGATCACAACAAAATGATAACAAGTAGGTTCTCCATTGAGTATATACAATAAATACACACACAAAATTGAGAGTTTGCAAATGAGTGTAAATTCGGTTTGTAAAAGATATTTATAGCTTCTTTTTAATAAATGCACATTAAAAAATTGTTCATTATATTGAGGCATACAAAAAATGTTTTATATGTTTTTTGTTATAAATAAATATAGATAATAGTAAAATTTCCGTTTTTATGATTGATGTATTGACATTCTCCAAAGTCTCACTTATTTTATCTGGTGCTAAGGGTAAAACTTAATTTTTCTTCACAAAATTTAAATCGTGATCTTTTTGTCTTGTTTGACGAAAGACATTCTTAAATTTGGTTTCATTATAAGACAATGTTTCCATAAGACCATATATGATCTTTATATATAAGAATGTGGGGTTCTATTTAGTTAATATTTCTATCCATAAACATATTTATCCCATTATTTTGATAATTCTTAAAATTTTAGAATCGGCTCATTTTTTACTCATAGATGTGGCAACTAAATGCTTGAGAGTTTATAGAGTGAATAATGCCACCCATGTAAAGTTACGTGGGTAAATTTCAGCAATATTTACAATGAAACTATCTTGCTAACAAGTTGTGGTAAATTCAAACTCGAGTACTAACTTTGTAGGACTAGTAGTTCAATCATGTTACTACCATCAACATGAGCCTTGTACTTTGTTATTTCAAGTCCATACACGATTATTTATGCAGTTGTATACTACGATCATTACTCACACAAATGCCAATGTTTCTGCAACATAATCATTGCATGAATTATCATCACCAATTTAAATTGGAATGTGGCAAACTTAGCATACTGAACAGCCTTATTCTTCACTCTTCTGTTCTCACGCCCTTTGCTTGAGGCTAAAAGTTTCTAAATGTGGCAGTTTCCACTTCCAAAATGGTAACATTAGCAAACTTTCTGATTTATTAACGGTAATTTCTAATCCATAGTTATGATTTCATCTTCTCTGCTTTCAAAAGCACTTTTTGCACTTGGCTTAGTATCATTGGCTGAATTAGTAAAACCCTTTAGTATATGTGAGTCTTTTTGTCACTTGTAGCCCCACACCAAGCTAAGATACTGAAAAATTGTTGTCATCAACCAATGGTCCAATGCTGCTTCACCAAGAAATACTACCAAGGCTATAGCAATAAATGGTAATGAAGACAAAGCAAAAGCATTCCTTAAATGGGATTTTAGACACTCAAACATACCTGCCCTTAAGGTTAAATCATAATGTTTCCAATAACATAGTTTAAAAATGCTTATAATAATAATGCTTATAATAATATTATAGATATCCATAAAAAATGGTCCATGCATTTGGTAAATGAATTCAGTGGACACCAAAATCACAGAAATGTAACTTTGTTTTATGATAATCACTGTGATAGCAACCCCATTTATTGTTTAAGTATAAAAGACAGATTATAGGGGGTTGCAAAACAAATCTAAGTACAGAAAAGAATGTAAAACACATGACACTCAAAGTGAAAGACAAACCCAAATCACATCCACACAAGTGAAAGCACATGGTATGGTAGTTAGTTGAAGAGTTCCCAGTTGAACTTTGGAGGACCTGAACTATTGGCCACTGGGGGAGTTGGGGAAGGGGATGTGGATGGAACAGGGATTAATGGTGGGGCAAAATCAAACAATTCCCAATTTGTGGTAACTACAACTCCTGAGGTGAAATTCCTTGAGGGTTGTTGATGTTGTTGTTCATGGTAAAGTTCTATAAAATTCTCATTTGAGTTCCTTGTTTGTTCTTGTTGCTGCTCCTGAATTGGTGCAAGGGCTAATCTATTATGTCCATTTGAATGCTTTTGTTGTTGCTCCAAAACTGGTCCCAGCCCTTGCCCATTTGAATGCTTCTGTTGAGGCTGCACTGGACTACTAGGCATGGAATTCTTAACCTTCAGCAAATCCAGAGTTTCAACATACTTTTGAACTCTTTTTACCTTCAAAATCAATGTTTCACTACCATTAGAGCTAAACAAATGCAATTTGAGATACATTGATAACACAAAATGAGTAAAATGCATGCTAGTATCTAGCATTACCTGTATTTTCCTCTGTGATTTCACATCCCCTTCAGCCATTATACCATCTAGTTTAAGCAATTGATTCATCAATAACTCAATCAGATTAAGCACATCTGTTTCTGCAACTCTTCCACCTTTGTTAATAATTGACTCAAATGCTGATACCTAACCAATTCCAATCACTATCAGCTTCCAACTACACAGCCATTTATTTAATACAATCCCACCTCAAGTGTTAAAGAATTTAAAATAATAATAAATGAATATCAATAGCAGCCACAATACATACCCTCCCTGCAAGCCTATCTACTTCCAAGCTGATTTCTGAGATTGATTTTGCAGCTTTCTCCATCTTAGCATTCTTCCTTTTCTCTAACAACCTCTTCTCTTGACTAATAGGGTCTTCCACTAGCACTATCTTGGATTTATCCTTCATCCCAACCATGTCAAGAAAAGCCTTTGAATCCCTCTCCTTGTCTTTGTAAAACAGCTTTTGGTCTTCATGGTGTAACCCAGTTGGCCCTGATAGCATTTTCTTCAACTCCCCTGCAAACCCAGAAATTAACACACGCCATAACCGATGCAACCAAACAAAGAAGGACAAAAGGAATACTAAAAATCAAAGTCTGAAATAACAAAAGCACAGTATACATGTAACATGTAACAAGTTTTGTCGTACAAGAAAAAGGTAACGGCAACCGACAGAGAGAGAACGTAAAGGGAAAATAATAACATTAAAACCGAAAAAAGTGAAGAGTTACCAAATGTAGCTTGGGAACTAATGTTGACTTCATGGTAAATTGAACCATACTTGACCCTAACTCTAATGGTGGGAACAAGCGCTGAGTTCCGATCCGAGTCAGAGGTTCTCATCTGAACCAGCATTCCACCTGGCCTCATCTCCCATTCCTTTGAACCAGACTCAACTCTGCCACCATCCGAACCTCCATTCATGATGGAAGAAAGACCATTTGTCTTATGATTATTATTACTACTGTAATTATTCTTCATCTTCAACATCTTCTCTCACTCTTTCACTTTCACCTCTATGCAACAAAAGGGTGTGTGAGTAACAGAGGAAAAAGAGATATTTAGATCTCAGACAACTCAGATTCTCAATCACCCATGACAGAAACCACACTGACCCAATTCACCAAAAACCTGCAAGAACACAGAAATCTCTGACCATTCCACAACAAGAAGAGCCCTTGACTAATGAACTCCAACCCCTTCAAAAGCCGAACCTTTCCAGGGTCAACGTACAGATCTTTAAACCCAAATGCAGCTGAAACTGTGGTTTCAGAATTTTGCAGCAAATTCTCTTGAACAAGAGCAAAAATGAAAAGCTAGAATAATCTGGAAGTGTGTTTTTTATTTTTGAATGATGTAGAGGAGAAGATGTTGAGGAATGATAAAAATGAAAAGGGTAAAGAATTGGAACAAAAAAGAACTGATTCTCCTTGGTGTTCTGGAGAAATAGGAGAAAGAAGAGAATGGTGAAATGAAAACGGAAGAAAAAAGGAATATAAAAACGAGTGGCCAGCTAACTATGCTGACTCTATGTGATATTCATATATACTCTGCATTTAATTAATTAATTAATTAATTAATTAAAATAATTATGTTTTCAATAATTGTCATTAAAAATATCATTGAACAATTATTCTTTTGTTTCTGGTTCCCTGCTAATAAAATTAAGCATTTCATCTCCTACTGGTCATATTGTAATTTTACTCTTTTTTTTCCTTTTAGATCACTTTGACTTAGTCTTGGTCAGACCTAATTTGTTTTAAAACAATTATTTTGTAAATTATTTTTCTTTAAAAATCATCCCCAAGTACTTACCAATTTTTAATTGGAGAAAAAAATATTTGCTAATAAAAATAAAAATTTAATTATAATGCCCAAAAATTTACTTTGTTTATCAACATATAATATTGCATCATTAGCTTTTACGATAATTATTTTAAAATTAATTCCTAATATGATCTCACATTATTAATAATGTGAAAAATATTCCCGATCTATTTGAGGAATAATACTTTTGCTCTTCCAAGTTTCAATTAAACCATGATAACCAAAGTGGAAAATGATCTCTCTTTATCATAAATTTCTCTTTTTAATTTTTTTTAATTCCAATCAGACAAAATTAACACACAGTAAAAAAGAAGAAGAAAATATTAGGTAAAAAGAAAAAGAAAGAGACAAGGAAAGCCGGCACAGTAATCTTAATTTTTTTTTCTTGAATTAATGGTTAAGATAACCAGACAGAGAGAGAAGGGGAAGTGTTTAGTATTAGAGTTTTTGTGCATTTGGTTCATGGTAAAGATGTTGTGTCCCTTGTTTTCTGGATGACACGTGTCATTTAGGGGGCATTTAGAGAATTTAGGGTTAGACCAATCATTGGTATTGAACAGTGAAGTTACAGTGCTTTGTGGTTGTGGTTTTAATTTGACCCTAGAGTTGTTCAAAACAAACAGTGAATTTTTATCAGCTTCTCATTGGTTACTCTCACTTGTGATGTCTCTAGTTGTTGGATCAAGTTGGAAAATTTAGATATTAAAATATTAGAAATTAATTTGATTCTTTATGTTTGATAAAATCAAATTTTTTTACTTAAATAAAAAAACTAAATTAACCTTGTTATTTCATGAGTAAATTGATTATTTGTCTCATTTTTAATAGTGGGTGAAAGTGAAAAAATAAACATTGGTTTGATTTGATTACTTGCTTCTAGAATCTTTTTTGTTAGCATATATACAGTTGATGTTTTTCCTAATAATTTTTTGTTAGAATGTATAATTTAAGTAAGAATCAAACTTTCCTTTTGATCCAATTAAATAGTAACGCACATTCCTACTTTTCATCACTTTAAACTACAATAGACTACATTAGGGTTAAGTTAACCACTACAACACTGTTTAAATATTGAAAAAAATAATGTTTATATTTAGTTTTCAATTAACCACTACAACACTGTTTAAATCTCTTACAAAATTATTTCAGAAAGATTATATTTTGTTAAAATGAACTTATTTAATATAGAGTACTTTTTTGAAGTTTATAGCCTATAGCAAAGAGTTTCATTTTAGTTTCAACTTTTTCTGACACTTTTATTTATTTTTTATCAAATAACAACCAGCATTGGTGTTTTACCAAAAAATATGGTGAATGACTAAAGTTTATTGGTAACAATTGTTAATATATTTAGACCAAGTGATCATCGAAGGATGACACGAAAATCTAATATTGTTTTTCATGAAACACACAAAGAAAATAGAGAATAAAAATAGTTGTTATTTTCAAATTTTATACCTTTTAAAAGTATTTTCAAAATGACTATTTATTGATCTTCATCTAACAAACATATTTTCAATTTTATTCTATATTTTCTCTGAAAATTGAAATAAAAAAATACTCAAAGTAAAATAAATGATATCTTTTTACTAAAATTTGTCTAGGTCATTGTTGTTATAAAATGAAGATATTTTTTTTTATTTTGTAATATGTATTTAGAATCCTTTTTTTGCTTATTCACAATGTGAAACTTGTCCAGTTAGATTCACTTAATTATATGAAAATTATTGGATTAAAGCAAAGTTTGAACCAAAAAAAGTTAAGTAATATAAAAAAGTGGGTCTCACATACAATGAAAAATGAAAAATCTAATGTCAACTGCTTTTCAGTTACTTAGAAGACTCACATTCCATGCAATTTTCATAGTATTCATCATTTTCTATTTGAATATTTGTTGGGATTCATGATTTTATGTAATTGAGTTTTTCTTTCGAATCGGTAAAAAAGATATCCATAGTTATCATGCTGGTTTTCAAGGTTTTGATATTTCCAATAACTTTTGAAATAAGTTGTAAAAAAGTATGAAATTAACTTTCAAATTTTATAAATAGTGAAGGAATCAATAAACATACCTATTGCATCCAAAAAAAAAAAAATATAATATTAAGGTGTAATAATTTGAGTATTATGTAATGGTAGAAGGAAGTACATCATGATTGGAGGTAGGATTGCCTAATGTCACTTTAGGATTTGTTGCCCTTTCTAGTCTCTATTATATGTATAACCTAATTAAGATGATGATATCATTTGAAGTCTGAATTAAGCTATTTTCTATAGCCATGGACATTACGCACGTTTGCACTAACTCTTTGACAAATTGAGATGTCATGAACTTTTATAATCAACCCTCCTTAAATAATAATAATAATAATATAAAAAAAACTTTATATTTTTTTCTCTTTTATTATTCTGGTGTCAACGTATAGGTTGATTATTAAATTTCACTCTTAGAGAGATAGAAAAATTAGTTATTTTTTTCACAAGGGAAGAGGAAAGGATATTTCTTATTTTAAGCTTGAGATTGGATGCAAAATTCCATGAGGAATATATATATATATATATATATATATATATATATATATATATATATATATATATATATATATATATATATATACGCCTATTAATTTCTAGTAAAAAAAGTAAGTGACTATCTTCAATAACAATAAATTTGCGCTATATTATAAGGTAAAAAAGTTTATGCTAAATCACATAAGTAAGTACAAAATCAATTTTACCATTGAATCTTCAACCTGGCTACTTTTGCATCCACATGGGTAGACTTTACACCGACACAACTTTTTGACTGAAACTATTTACGTTTTTTTTATTTGGTCAATGTTAACTATGTTGATTATATGGCCAATGCTACATGCACAAGGATTTAAACCATCTACTCAATTCAAAATCTTCTTTCCAACGTATTCTTAATTCGTAGAAAAAATCTTACTTTTTTTAAGAAAACACAAATTCCTTAAAAATATTGCAAAAATAACAGGTGCTTTATCTCTTTTTTGATTGATCTATTACAGTAGAAAAATATTTTAGAGAAAAAAACTTATTTACTAAAAAGACCTTAATCGACATGTGATTGAATGTCACTATAGTTTGTTAGCTTATCATTGTGAGAGTGAAACAAGGGAGTTCATGTAATTAATTAGACTAAAAGTTAAGTCAGAAGGAAAAAGATGATTACATTGGAAGATTTAAGAAGGGATATTACTATTATTTATTAGTAGACAAAATACATATTACAATAAAATAAGATGTTAGTTAAAACGAAATTGATGTGAAAAAAATGTAGTAATATTTTTAAAATTATATGAAGAGATATTATATCGGTTATTCGAGACCCGATATAATATACTTCATTCTACATCGGTTGTTATGCATAATCGATGTAGAAAAAAGTGAAAAAAATTCAAAATTTGATTTACCGTTATACTTATTACATCGGTTGTGGGCCACAACCGATATAGTTTATCTCTTGTTGGCACATGGTGAAAATAGGGTAAAATTAGGATTGATATTACATCAGTCACTCCAATAATTGATAGATATTAGATTGATCATTCCAATAATTAATGGATTTCATGTAGTGTCAAAAAATTTTCTTTACTCATTTGCTTTTGAATTAACTACCAATATCCAAAAGGTACAAAATTAACTTGCCCAAGTGAATCAACATGTTTATAATTTGTGTGCAAGAATATGAAAGAAATTGTTTTTCACCGTAGAAATTTGTTTAATTGTTAAAAGTAAAGAGTATATATTAATAATTATATAAACACATTTATATATTTTATTATGAAACAAAATTCATCATTGTCAAATGTCAATAATCTTATTACTCTACTTATTATTTATGAAACATTTAATTGTCAGGAGATAAATAGAAGAAAAGTTTTCACACCCATAAATCATTATTTTTGATCATTACTGGAAAAATATTGTTTGGATAATACTTATATAATTTTGTTAGAAATAAGAAAGTAGGGATATTTCTAATCAAATTTTTAATTCGTTATCACCTTAAATAATAATTTGACAAGAGTAATATGATATTATTTCTAATGAAAAAGAAAATTTAATTTAGGAAGTTAAATTCCCACACCTTTCATAGGAAATTATATTTGCAAAAACATTAACTAAAAGTCATTTTTTAAAAATTTTTACTCATATAAATGTTATTTTTTAAAAGATAAACCAACATTAAACTATGGTTTTTTCAATTTCGAATTCTCCATAAACTAAAATAACTTATCTACCAAATGGATTAGAGATTTATCAACCCACAACATTATTTTTTAAAAATAAATAGGGATATTACATCGGTTAACACTATAACCGATGTAATATGTCACACACTACATCGGTTAAGGCCAAAATCGATATAGTATGAGACCCAAAAACTAAAAGCACAAGTGATACTACATCGATTGTGACTCCCAACCGATGTAGTATCTCTTCTACTGAGCTCCATGAGACCACTTTCGATAGGTATTTAATGTCGGTGATTCACCAACCGATGTAGTTTATCAATATACTACATCGGTTCTGGAATCGATGTAGTATGTTCTCTAAAACCGATGTAAACTAGTGATTCTCTAAAATATTTGAAGGATATACATAAAAAGGTTTGTGAAGGGTAATATAGATGTATGGAAAAGTCTTAGAATTATTTACAAAGAAATTTGATAAAGGGGAAATATGTTTGGTTTTAGGAGATTCATTGTAACCAATGAAAGAAAGTTAAAGAAGGAACTTGACTCTATCATGTTTGTAATGAGAATATGAAAGTTAACATTCTTAGGTTAAAAAAAAAGATAAAAGAGGGGAGGATACAACACATAATGGTGACATAATGAAACATATAACTTTTCTAAGATGTTTGATGCAGTATTCATTGGATCAGATTTATTGATGACCTAACTCGATTCCATTAAACTCAATTAGATAGAGTTGGGATTTCATTTATGATTAGGGTAAACCTGATCCAACCCAAACTAGTCTCTTGTACGTGTTGGGTAATGTGTTTAGTATGAATGACTTGACATTCAGTTTTATATTTGTGTTATGAACAAATTGTGTTATTTTTTTCATGTCTTGAAATAGTTTGGATAAATTTATTATGACTTGATTTATTGACTTACTTAAAGTCTTGAATTAAATTCTGCAAAAAAAATGTACTATTATTTTTTAATTAGGTTAATACTTTAAAATTAAAACTTTTAACAAAAAGAGAAAAAATTTCAAAGTCTTGATACAATTAACCGAACCCACTCAAGAGTAGGTTGAATTGGATCATCGAATAACCCACTCAAGAATGGGTTGGGTTGGATTGCATTTTACATAAAAAATACAAAAACCTAACCCAGTACAACTTGATATTTTTTTTAGTGGGTTACGTAATGGGTTTTCATAAATCTTACCCAACCCAACCAATGAACACCTCAGTTTGATACAATACTTAGGAAAGATATGTTGATCAAAGGAAAAAAAAACAAAACAATAGTCATATGGAGGAAAGTCCGAACATATGAGTAGTCAAGTCAAATCCAATGTTAGAACACGACTTCAATTTGGATACGAAGAAGTCCTGCATCCCAAAGACGACTTTGGTTTAAAAACATTTCTACCCTAAAGTCGTGTAAGGTGATTGCGACTTAAATTAGATTAACTTTTCATATTAAAGGTAAAGTTGTGTATAAGGAAGATGACTATGCATTTTTTTAAAAAAATGAAGTCATGATGGCAAGCGCGACTTCAATTATCTTATTTTTGCATCGAAGTCTTGCTTGCCAAATATAACTCTTTTTTTTTTTTTGCATTGTTGAATTAAAGTTGTGTTTGGTGTGCATGACTTTGATTTATTTTAAATTTCTTAAATTTTCATTTTGTATTCGTATTATACTGTGATAATTTAAAAGGTAGTAATGTTAATGTTAAGAAAGTATTAGAGACATTCAAACCTCCATCCACTTTAAGAAGTATGACGGGGAAGGCATTTCCTCGTTGAAAAATTGAGTGTGGAGAATTTACCAATTTGGGAGAGGATATTAAGGGATGAAGAAGTAGAGATTATCCCTCATCTTTCTTAGTTAAGTATTGTTGATGTCTCCAACATTAAATCCCCACATCTTCGTACCTTCATGCTACCAGCATTAACCAATTGACTTCCTTCATGAAAGGAATTATGGGTAATATAGTTTGTCTAATGACACTGCATATTTATTAATTAAAGAAGTGAAGGTACTACTCGATCAACTCAACAAGCTAGGTTCACAAGAGTACCTTTGCATTGGATTTTGGTATAATCTAAAGTATTTTTCAAAACATGTATTGGAAGGTCTAATCTCTCTTCGAGCTTTATGAATTTCCAACTGTAAGAACATAAAATCCTTATCTGAAGGTGTGTGACATTTGACATGTCTTTAGTGTTTGATGATCTTTAAAGTTGGTGGCTCTACCAAGCAATATGAATCAATTAACCTTCTTTCAGATGGTCTCAGTCGTAGCCTACTTTACGTTTCCATTTGATACAATGTGTTCCCTCCTTATAAACTCTGGATATAGAAGAATGGACATCTACTTCATTGTCAGATTAGTTGGGAGACATGACTTCTCTTCAAGAATTAGAAATTTGGTACCATGAGGAGTTGAGGTCACTATCAAGTAACATTCAACGAGTTACCAAGTCTTGTTTGAGTATGCATAATTGTCCTTAGTTCAACAATGCCAAAAAAAAGTACAATAAGTCAACTTTAACAAACACAATTTTAGTGAATTAAAAACAAACATCACACAAAAGTATGGGTAAGCTAGAGAGTTTTAAAATATATATATATATATATATTTTTTCATAAATTAAATTTCTATCTCAACCAAACAACAACAATTAAATCTTTCATAATTCATCTCACATAGAAAGACATTGGACTCGCTACTTCCGGAAGACTCGTGCATTGAGTTAGACTTAGAGATTTGCACCTGTCATATACCATTCATCTATTCCGATCAGCTCATATTTCAAATCTTGGATACAGTTTGTCCTAATAAGTTTCTATTTCAAACCTTAGGTTCAGTTCCCATATCACAGGGGCTAATCCATATATCCTATCCCGACCAACTCATATTTCAAACCTTGGACATGACCATATAAACCTCCTTCGACTCTTCACTAACTAACTGGTAATCTCCATCTATGTGAATCCAATGTACCAGTAGAGTCAGGATACATCCTTAGATAGATTGAATCCCAAAACAATGCACATCCTAATAATCTCAACAAGGGTATATCCTATCCTGAAGATATTGTGTCTTGATCACACACCACATCATTCACGAACATTAATATTACATCATACCATACATAAACATTCATTCAATTTAATTCAAATTCATCCAATTCATATTTAATAAAATAAATAATTACAATATCTATTAAAAACATTTAAACTAACTTTACTTACCAGAATTCACAAAACAAGTAAATACAATATCTACTAAACACATTCAAACCAGCTTCCCTTATCTCTATAGAGTATAAATACTCAAAGGAGTTCTGAAAATCCAAAGTCACAGGCAACCTAACTCTGTTTAAGAATTTGATCGGACACTCTTACTCTACTCAACTCCAAAACTCTATAAATGACCTCTGATCGTCGGATTGATAAGAAAGAAATATGGAATTTTAGAGAGAAGGCAGAAAAAGGGGAGGAACAACTTTTGAGAGAGAGAGTTGGTGATTTTAATAAAAATAAAACATAATATCTTTTTAGAGATAGTTGGTGTTGTTATTATAAAAATAAAAATTGAATAACTAATTTTTATTTATTTAAACAACTTTTTTATTAAAAAAAATATTCAAATGTATCTTATTTATCTCTAAAGCTATTTTCTAAGATATTATAACCAACCTTAATTAAAAAAATAAAGGTTACATTTGAAAAAAAAATACTCTCTCAACATTAATATTAAATACAAAATAACACTGGTCTATAATATACTTATTAAATTCTAGATTTTTTTTTCTTAAAAATTCGTTACCTGACGTTACATTTTCTTATAAAACATTTCATATAAAAAACAAAATTATAGAATTGCACAGCTTAGAATGAACTATTCAAAATGACATTCAAGCAAATTCAGATTCATGTATCGGGGCTCGATATTTGAATTGATATCTTCAAGATTATAACTTAAAATATGAGCATTCTTTAAAGAGAGACACTAAAATTTACATCTACATTTCATTAAAATTATTTTAGATTTTATATACTCAGAGTATATTTTGATTCACGATATCATATATTATAAAAAAATAAAATAGTTAATGTAATAGCTTTTTAAAATATTTTAAATTGTCGCAAGATTTAAAATGTTGCCAACGGTATTTAAGAAATAAAGAAAAAAAAATAGGAGTTGCGAGACTTAAAATAAAGATTTTTTTTATTAACCAATGCTTATTTTGATAGAATGTATCTGAAAACTTTTCTTTTATATACAGAAATGGTTATTTTTATAGAATGTAACTGAAAACTTTTCTTTTATATACAGAAATGGTTATTTTTATAGAATGTAACTGAAAACTTTTCTTTTATACATAAAAGTGGTTATTTTTATAGAATGTAACTGAAAACTTTTCTTTTATACATAGAAATGGTTATTTTTATAGAATGTAATTGAAAACTTTTCTTTCATATAAACATTATCCATGTGAAATAAACTATTGGATTGAAGTATATTTAAAGTTCAACAATTACTTCTTGGCAAGAAGAATACATTATATATTATTAAAAAAAAGGAGAAAAACAACGTGGGAAATCCAAACTAAAGCCGTAAATCAACAAAATTTAAACCTACAAATTACATCTATTTCTAAAAAATAAAAAAACTAAAATCTTTCCAAATACAATTTGTAAAGTGTGAAATTACATAAAATCATTCTTAGAATTGAACTTCAAAATTTGTCAACTACTACAATTATTTTTTTCCCTAAAATTATGAATAACAGAAAAATCAATAACATTACATATAATATAACATTAATTCCAACTATTTATAATAGATCAAGAAACAAGATTAGATTTTTGAAAAGCTTGAAAAACAAATATTGAATCACATGAAGCCACAAGTTAAATCCACCATGAGTAATGACAAGTTTTACAACAAAAAAAATGCCTTCATTAATTTAGCTTTCATAGCAAAAGATATATCGATATAACAAGTAAAGTGTCCAAATATTCTCTCATATTTATAAAAATAAATAAATAAATAAATACCACCACTTGTTACTCTATCCACATTACATTTAACAGTTCTCATGTTAGAAGCTTTTAATATGAATATTAAAGATGCCAATGTTAGAAGCTTAAGTTCATTTACATAACCTGCAGTTTGTTTGCGTTAGAAGTGGCCATAGGCTAGTTCGCATAACTTTTAACAAAAACAAATTTACCATTTTTAATGTTATTGAAATAGAATAATAAAAATAATACTTTTAAAATCAAAACAAAATAATAATTAATTATTATAATTTTTTTAGTATCTTAAATAATAATTTATTTTTGTGTTTTTTTTATTTATGAAAGAGCTAACTTATAATAGATTTTAGTCTTATATTTATTCAACTTATTTAATATTTTTATTTTGAATGAAAATCTGAAACATTAAAACAAAAGTATTGTTATAATTTTCAATCATATCTTGTTTTCAAGACTTTTACTAATAGAGAGCATAGCAACAAAACTAACTTACAAAACAAATCGAATTAACCCACATTCCGATCCTTAATGAATATTAATATTAAAGTTGTAGAAAATAAACAACTTCTGAACATTGCTTTGGATATATAACCCCTGAGTGAAATTACCTTTAAGAGTGTAACTTGTTATGCCCAAATTAAAATGAATAGCTTTATGAACATGTTCCACATTATCCGGAATATGTTAACAAATATCCTTGAGGTGAGAGGTACAGCTATAAAAAGGAAAATTCGTAAGATCCATAAAAGAAGTTGTGTTAACTTGGCTATTAAAACACACCAACCAAGCAGCTCCAAAATTTCTTAGCCACACTATACTCTTAAAAACATATGTTGTAAAGTCTCTTGATGTAGTGGTACATTAACTGAAAACTTATTCATTAGATTGTCATTTCTTTTATATACTTTTATCACTTTTTTTTTTCATATATATTCATATTATGTAATAATCTAATCTATCCCAAATAAATTGAATTAAGTTTTTTCTTATGTTATGTTTAGATGTATGTTAAACTCGAGATCCAACTCATTCCGATCAAAATTATTAACTAATATAATATTAACAATATTACTATTCAATTTACTTTATTATTCTATTAATTAAATATATGTTTTTAAAAAATTAAATAATTTAATTTTTCAAATATTAGATAATGCATTATATTTTTGAAAAAGTTGTTATAATATTTTAACAACAAAATTATTTAAAATTATAAATTTTAACAAAATAAATTTAAAACATCCTATTCAATTAATCTAACTTAATCCAATTTGATAAATGATGAATTGGTTTGAATTAGATCAAATAAAAAATAAATAAACTAACTTAATCTAGCTCAACCCTAAATTTCTTTATCAAATTGGATGATTAATTTATTCAAACTTAACTCATTTCTATCTACTTTTGTACATTATTATATAAGAGTCATTTGCTCAAGAGAAAGTGAAATTTTGTAATATTGAAGCACATTAAAATATTGATGTGGCGTTAACTTTATATTTCATAAGTATATCCATTCTTTACTTACTTAAGATCAAGAATGAAAAAGCTTATCATAAGATCCAATATACCTTTTATATTGCTGTATCTGTTATTATTAGCACAATTTTTTTTTCAGCAATTCTAAAAATATGTTAATTATTTCAAAGCATTTGTAACGTGATATCATATGCATCTTTGGAAGACCAAAATAAACATTTGTGTCATTTATTTTTATGACTTGCAACACAACATATACCTACATAGAAGAATCTCTAAGACCCACCAAAGCACAGAAACGTGTGATCTTTGTGAAACTGGATTCCTACTCAAAGCGTGTACAAAAGCATAGGTGAGCCCACCCGTAGTGTATGGTTATCAATGTCGGAAATGGTGATTCCAATGGCATCATGAGTAACGTGTAAGAACATTCCCTTCACACATATACTAATAGGATGCTGTTTCCAATTCTTCAAGCATGTAACAATTTCCCAATGACCAAATCAGGAATGGAACTGTTTGAGACTCCAAATTAAGTTTTCACAGTTCATGAAAAATATCAGTATGATTGTGAGATCATCATAGACTCTTGCACATGTAATCAAAGGTTTGATCTCAAGTATGTGTTTAAAAACAATTGTTTTGAGAGGATTAAGTATCTTTCACAGATTATGACATGTAATATGGTTGACTAGTTATGTCTGTGATCAAGAGGGTTTGATCTAAAGTGCATGTGCATGAAAGAACACCCCTTTAAATGAATTAATTGTGTTCAGTTCAACAATCATTATAAATCTTAATGCAGTTTAATATGATTTTGGGATAATCATGTCTCTTGATCAGTATTTCATGTCCATAACATAACATCTTTTGAAGGAAGTTGGTCCTTTAAATGAATTAACTACATTCACAAATCATGACAAGTGTCAACATGGTATAGGATGACTGATATACATAATTATGTCTCTTAAATTTGTGATCAAAAAGTTTAATCTCAGGTTCATGGGTAAGGAAGAACATTTTTTTGAAAGAGATTAGTCTCTTAAATGAATCAACAGTAATCTTAAATCATGATAATTAACAAGTATTAACATGGTGTAATATGGTGGATAGATAGTCAAGTCTCTTAGGCATGTGGTTTCTAGAAGAGGTTAGTCCCTTTTATGAATTAATTATTCAGAAATTATGAGAAGTATCAATATGCATGGTTGATAAATAATCATATCTCTCAAACATGTATTTGGTCAAGAATTTGAACTTGTCTCTGTGAATATGGAAAGAACTAGAAAAGATTAGTATCTTAAAATCTAAGTGATTTGGGGGACTAATCTTTAAACTCTAGAAGGATACTTCAGCTTCACCTATAAACAAATGATGACAAGTTGTTGTAAAATACAATGTCTTCAGTTAAAGTCAGCAAAATAGATTACCTCAGGCAGGTGCCAGATCTGCAAAACTTTGAATTATTTTTGTTTTTTCCCCTTCAATGTCTTGTGTATAGTATTTTTCTCTCTTTCTTTTTCTTAATTTCTAGTGAAGTCTAGTGTGACATATATATTGATATTTGACTACTCACTTCACATGTTTTCCCAAAATTGTAGTGGCAGTGTCACATGGCTGCCTCATTGGTTTTTTGCACATTTGACCACACATGGACCACTTGGCATCCGCTTCAAGGCAACTGTGTCAAACATTTTGTCCGAATCACTGGCACACAATCCCCACCAATGAAGTTCAATTAAACAAAAAAAAGTCCTTAATAACAAATGGGGGAGGGGGGAATATGCTGGTACATGATCACCTAAAAATAGGATCTTTCTCTAGGGCAAAACCTTGCATTATCAAAATGTCCAAGAATTTCGGCTCCTGCTTAACAAGATATATGCATCTTCAATATTCAGCTTTGATTCATTGCAAAACAAATGTGTCCCATGCATTATGCATCCCTTTGGGAAACTGATAGCAATAAATGAAGCAGTCAATGAAATTGGGGTTGCTGTGGCTCATAGGAATGGAGGTAGATGGACTTGTTGCATAAATTTCTTAACATCACAGCAAAAGATAAAACTAAAATGATTGAAGTGAAAAAATGAATCAAAATTTTCACTTAAATTAAACTAACTTTGCACATCTATAAAAAAAAATGACTTCTTTCTGTAAATAGTTAATAGTCTTACAAAAGTTAAACATTTTTGTGTAAAGGTATTATTTTTAGTTTGTCTTGGGATGCAATAAAGCCAAACCAACTTCTTGAAGTTGTCTTTAATCTTGAATAAAGATTGAATTCTACTGGGTGAGTGACTGTGACATGGGTGGTGTCCCAAGAAATGCCAATAATGAACTATATGCTATATGTGGGTTTGGGACTATGGGGTATCTGTATCAGTTAATGTGAAGTGGTACTCACAAACTTAGCATTATTTAATCAGCTCTGCTGTCATCTGTTATGTCTTGAATGAGGCTTTGAATGGCACAATTCGGCACTCCAAGGTAGCAGTCCTAATTGATTTCATCATTTCACTCACCCTCCTCGGTACATGACAACCAAAACAACTTACACTTGTCCCTAGCAACTTTAATTAGTTGGCAAAATTTGTTTGCATTGTTCTTGGAAAACTCTAAACCAAAAGAATATGTACTGATATGCTTATATGAATTATTGCTGAGGAAAATACTACTTAAAGTGCAATTTGTGTAGTTAGAACAAAAAAGTTAAGTGAGATTTTGTGTAGATTTTTTTGAAAGATAAATAACAAATTTTATGTATGATGAAAAAGTGTTATAGGAAGTTATTTAAGTCATAATAGTACATAAGCAGTTCTACTTCAATTAGCAGAATAATTAGTTGATATCATTCACTTTCAAACTAGATCAACCAACTAGATACATAACGTTTTCAATTGTTTACCCATAATTCACATTTTCAATTATTTTCATGTAATATAAGGAATAGAATAAGGAAAAGTAGACTGTACAGTTTTGAACACTTTTATAGCAGGCTTAAAGCATCTTTTAAATTTTCTTTTTTATTTTATTCTTTGCTGATTAAAGAAAAAAAATAAGAATAAGTAACCAACTATACATAGACTCATAACATGCTCAAGTAAGATTATAATGCACTAGTGAAGTTACACAACTATTTTAACATGCAAACATACTTAGTTCAAAATTCATCAGTAACAAGATAATAAACATTTTTAAAGCTAGCTTTAACTCAGCATCATGATCTAAATTTAGCATCCCAAATATTTTCTCTACATAAGACTGTAACTATTAATGTTGAGGTACCTTTTATGCTAATAAATCAGCAATGGACTTATGGATTAACTTAAGAATTCTAAACCAAAATATTTAGTCTAAAAGCTGGAGATCCAATCTAAATCATAGAACAATTTGCAAGTATGGACTGAAATCAATATCCAATTACAAGGTTTCTCACATACATTTGTGAAAGTAGTGACTAAGACAAAGATATTATTGCCAATGGTAGGCTTTGGATCCTCTTAAAAAATTCAATTCTTCTCAAACTCTTTGTATAAATATAATCAATGTCATTGTAGCATAAAAATTTATCATAGGGAAAAGGATATATGTATGTGTCCTTCTTGTTAAATTTGTATAAACTGTATGAAATCTGTATTAATTTTGGTAAATATCTTTGGTAAGTATCCACCTATATTTTTCACAATATTAACCTTGAAGAGAAGCCACAAAATTCAATTCAAAAGATCTCGTACCTTAGTTCACTCAAAAGTCTCACTTATTCATCAAAGTCCAAGTTTAATTGTTAGTTCATCTAGACCTCAGCTTGGTCCATCTCATACAAGAAAATAGGATGTATTCTTAATAATCTAGAAAGGTCAAGGTTAGTTCTGATACTGTTACATACCTCCTACTCCTAAGTTGTTAGAATAATGATTCATTCTTAAATAGGCAAAAGAATTTGGCATGAAAACGCGTGTGTTACGTGGTCTGAATCATAATTGTTTGTAGCAGCATTATCTGCATTGTGCTTCCCTGATCTTATAACTTATTTCTACTTTCTCTTAATAGGTTGTGGTCTACTTCATTATGGTTGCAACATGCAAGTTTTCTGATGTAACTTGCCCCTAGGCTATTGTTCTTATGTGACATTAAATATTTTTAATGTTGGGGTGTTTGTTGCACCAACCCTTTTCATAGAATAATATTGCTGCAACAGGAGCCTCAAGAGTTGGATTAGATGGAAGATGAGACTTGGGAGCAGTAACAAGATCATAAATATGAATCATAACCTTATTAGTAGGTACAGGTTCCCTTTTTCTTTTTCTTTTTCATTCCTTTTTTTTAATAGTTTCTTCTTACACCTGCATAGAGGTGTTGGAAATTGTCTAAAATGTTCATACTTGGATTATGGAATTTAAAAACATTTTTTGAATTCTGGATAGTATAAAACATATTTCTGAGTACATAATTTAGAATACATTCTGAATTTTTTGATTACTTAATAAATAAATTATTTTGAATTGTGTATTCTGAATACATTTCTAGATTTTCAGATTGTGTAATCTATGGAATACACTTTTTAATTTCTGAATTGGATAATCTAAAAATATAATTTAAATTGCATATAAAAAATATAACTTAAAAATTTGTTTCATATTACTTAAAGGAAACTAGTTTATTTAAAGATTTTCAAATTATAGTCTTGTCTTAATTTATATATGCTTAATTTCTGAAATTCAAAAATATATTTTGAATTAGATAATTTATAATAATTTTTGGATTGTATAGTTTGAAACGCATCTTCGAATTTCAAATTATACTATCTAGAATTTAAAATGTTTTCCACATATGAATGATTTAGACTAGACTTTCCCTATACCCAGGTGTAGAAGGAAATATGGAGGTGGGAAAACAAATGCCCTCTTTTAAATTGGTTTTTTTATTTTGGGCCGATATAAGATCCATTTATATGTTGATGTTCTCTACATTTCTCTCAATTCTCTGAATTTTTTTTTTTCTCTTTAAAACTGTCTTGAATTTATCTAGATCTTTCATTCTCTTTCAGTCTTCAGAAATCTTACAAAAACAAGTTTTGGTAAGGTAATATTTATAGTTGGTAAAATGTAACTTATTCAAAAAAAAATTATGAAAATCAGTGATGTAATGCAAAAAGTAAAAAGATTGGTCTCAATAGCACCTAAGATTCATTACACCTCTTGAGACACATCTTTCTTAACATATATCACATCTATTTTAAAATCTACAATATCATATTCTGATATTCTTCTCCCATGAGTCATAAAAATTCAAAGTTCAAACAAGAAAAAAAAGTTTAAATACAATTTAGATATTTTAATTTTACTCAATCCGCAACTCTGACCTTCCATTTTAAAATGAAGACATTTTATAAATTTATTTATGGAGTGTAGAGAAAAACTAGATTGAGATGTTAGATTAACATGGTTAACCCAAATCTCAGATCATCAAGATGGTAACTGCACCAGTAAGACCAGTTTATATACATAATTCTGGTAATTTTCATGTATGAAGAATAGTAATTTTCATATTTACTTTTCCAAAATTTGTAGGTAATGCTCATAATCCAAAAACTGCCACTGACTGACCTCCAATCCTCATCCTAATGCTTGCAAATCAGTCTAGCCCCTCACATATTCCACTTGAGTCTTCAATTTCCTGATTTCTTCCCTTAATTTAAACAAGAAAGTCTTGATTTTGAGCTGTTAAATCCTATGCCATTCATTTCATGCTTCATTTTCTTTGTACAACAGATACTCTTGCATTGCCTTGGGTAATCAGATGGCTAGACCACTCTACCTGTGTCATAAATAGTTTACAATGGCAGTGCATATCATATGTGGTTAAATTTTCTAAACCAAATGAAGCCTGATCTCAACCATACATGATCATAAATAGGTAAAACACAACTTGATGGAAGCATTCAAAATCTTTCAACAGTAAAGATTGTCAAAAAGTATGAAATGGCAACAGAATAAATGTTTTTTCTGTGTTTAAGTTTTCGTTACAATTATTGAATTATGTTATGGCCATGTCTTTTGTAGTCTTTGATAAACAGCAGACTGTTCTTCTAACAGCAAAATATCAATAACAAAAGAGACAGCCACAGTAGGAGGGTGAAGCTAATATCTATATGCCAAAATAGATGTACAGTTCATGGAACTTCAGCTCAAGCAGATATAAAGATAAGACTATAAGTTGAGTTGTAAATAATCCAATGATTTTCACAGTGCTTCCTTTAGGTCTTACAATCTACAAATCAACCAAATAATTCAATATAAAAACAAATCTTATGGATTGTTCAAATGCTTAGAATTATTCTTACAAAAGTTGCCAATATGTTGTAGGCTGCTTCTTCAGGTTGCAAATATTTCATCTTAACTCTCAAGCACATATCAACGGAGGAAGATAAGAATACTAGTTCTAAACAAACCAATGATTTTCATACCACTTTGTTTATATCTTATAATGTACAAATCAACTAATAATACAGTTAAAAAACACTGTGAAATATAAAAATCCTTGGAATTATTCTCAAAATAAGGTTGCAAATAAGCTATAGACCACTTATTTCAGTTTCACATAAACATCAAAACAAAAAACTACTAGCCACTCCAACAATAAAGCTGCACAACGGGCTCGCATTTAAACAGGAAGAAAGAGGCCTCCTATAAAATGCAGACTTGATTATTAAAAGATGAAGTGTAAAATCTTCTATAAATCTTCAAACATACTAATGCTATTACCTCTAAATTTGTTTGCCACGGCTGCAATCCAGGCTTTGTCTTTATTGCTAAATGCATACCTTGTAGTTGAGGCCAGCAGAATGAATCCATCAGGTTTTTGCAAGCCACTATCACTCTCATTAGAAACATGTAAGACTGGTTGGATTAGAAGACTGCGAGTCCCGAGAGGTACCAGATCCTGAAATTCAGAAGCTGAAGCATTCATCAAATTTTCAGATTTTTGAACAACAGTACAAAACCATACAATGTTCAAAATGAAGTGAACTTCTTGCCAGTAAGAATTCATTTAATAAGTTAAGACATTCATTTCTAAAATTATCTATGGCCTTATATGCATTTTAAGTATTTATTTTCTTAGACTCAGCTCAGTCAACTAAAGAATCTCTTACATAAAAACACAGTAAAGAATTTTGTATGAGTCGTAATTGTTTATTTCAAAATAAGATCAGGTGTCCTTTTCCAGTCAGTGAGAAGGTTGGATAGGCTTCTTGATCATAATTTTCAAGAATTTGGTCAAATACCATTCTTGATAAAGGAAACACTTCAAAAACCATGCTTGTTCCAGACTGATAGGATACTACCTCGTATTACAAAGGTTTATTAGAGAAGAAATAAGGGAGATACGAATAGAGCTAATTCATGCAGTTACAAGTAGCTAGGAGTTAGTTAACATGTCAGTAGAGTTAGTTAAAGAATATCAGAGGTTTGTATAAATACTTTTGGGGTCTAGAGAAAAGGGAAGGAAAAACTATATGTGGGAGGATTCTGGACCCTCAAAGAACCAAGAGTTATTGTTTTTGTAATACTTTTTATCAAAGGAAATATACTGCATTTGTCTCTTATTTCTGCAACTTCATCTTAAGTTTTCTGATCAAGTCTCTATAACAGACCCATCTGTATTAGGATTTAGTCTTTGGTAAAACTAGTTTTCAACCACATATTTTAGTTTGAAATTTTAATGGGGCATCTATTCTAGTTTTGGACAACTAAAAGTAATCAACTGAATGTTCAGATGCTTTTCTATCTCCTAGAAGACTTAACCTGAAAAACAAGCCACTTCCATATGCTTACTTAACCAAAACTATAGAAGAATTTCAATACCTGCATCTTGAGGAAAATATAGGGTGTCTTTCAAATCATACAGGCCAGCTTTTTCAATTTTTTTCTTAAACCAATCCAGAAGAATTTCTTTTGATGTATCATCTGGTATGTTCCAGTATCCCCTTGCACATATTTCTCCTTGAATTAAAATTAGCTGAACAAATTGAGATAGTGAAAAAATAAGGTAGAAGAAGAAGAATTGTAACACTGAATTGAACTGATGAATGAACATAGAACTTGCTATCTATATTTTACATGACAACTCCTAAGCTTTCATTACAATATAAACATCTAACTATCCGGATTAGATAACTTCTAACAAATGTAGCTAGTCCTAATAACCTCTGTCAGCTCAGTAGGCTAAGTAATGATGCACAATACATATATACTCTAGAAGAAATGGCAAGCAATTTACACATTGGTTACTTGACAGTTTTACCTTCTGAACTAGTAATTTCAAATTTTCACTTCAAACATATATAATTCAAATCAACACAACAAAATAGCAACATCATTGTCCCTTTAGGCCTTTTCTTTTTCTTCATTTTGGGCCAGGTTTTTGGTTTTTCATTTACAATAAATGTTTAGGGGGAGGGAAGATTGTGGCATTCCACCGTTAGGGTACTCCCTAAGACTCAATGAAAGGTTGAAGTGGTACTTATAGGTAACCTACAAATGAAGAACCCCAGCAGCAATCAACCTACCAAGTGTTTCTTTAAATTAATAATGATAATGTATGAGACATACCATAGCTATGGCATTTGTATTACGCAACAGAACATATGATGCCCAAGCCAGATCCTCCTTCAGGCCATTCCCTATCTCTGTTGACATGACAAATATTTGCTCAGTACCTTCTGGTATAGTCTTTTCATCCACTGGTTGAGCACCCTATTTCCCACACTTGGTTAAGGATCAATATCTTACATGAAAAACTTCATATTTGAGCTCCATATAGATTATATACAAAAGCAATATTTTGAAAAAGGGTCCATAACAACTACAATTGTGGTAGCAACATCAAGGTTTCTGAAGTCTCTGCAACCCAAAATACAGCTCTACTTATCCATAATTTTCCACAATATCATGGATTACGATATAACTGTGACTATGGTCATTTAAAACATCAATAAAAAGTAGAGTTAATTAATTGGTATACATATTAAAAAATGAAAGAGTGGTCTTCTTGAAAGGGAAACCCTTGTTGAATCTATGGATCTCCACATATGTCTACAAGTCTAACTGAACTTATTCACAATGAGGAAACTTGAATTAATTCTACAAGAATAAAGCCAGTTACTTACCTTGAGAAATTTACCAAGGTAGGGCAGCACAATTGAGAAGGAAGCCAAAGACAGACCCAAAACCTCTGTACTCTGCATAACAATTTGGAACCACACCCCATAAAATTAAATAAACTTGACCAATCAAAAAATGAAAAATGAAAACAAAAATGCAGTTTTGAGCTTTAATTTCTCTTACAAGCTGAGCTGGTGTAACAGCGGCTGCATCACTCCCAAGAAAGTGATTCAAAAGCAGAAGCGAACCAAAGCCATAACCAATCCATCTGGGCAAGTAGGATTCATCCAACCCAGGTATCCCTGGAAGCAAAGCAAAAAAAAACACCAATGAACACAAATGCTTATATAATAGGGATAGCTAAAAATTTAATCTTTTAGTTTCATGCCAAATATTGACCGCATAATTACACACTACTGATTAGAACATGATTATGTTTTAACCATTTACGCATAGTTGGTTAATTAAGATTGGTTATTGTGTTTAATGATATAACAGTTCTAGGAATCTAGAGAAACGAAGAACCCGAACATTTTCTTAATTGGTTTTTAATTACAAAGAGAATGAAGAGAAATTACAAAAATAAACCCTACTTATAACTGCCTATAACATTTAGATAGAGACCCAATGTGAAGCGAAGAACGGAGAGATTGAGTTGTTGTTGCTGTTGGGTTGAGTTGGGTGGTTGAGAATCTTGAAGACTGGAACGAAGTATTGTTGTGAGTGGGAATTTTCTGAAGCTGGTTTTGGGACATCGTACTAGGAAAGGAATGCAGGGTCTGAAACAGATTGTGGCCATGTTGTTCATGTTTTGTTTCTGGATAAGGTTTTTGTCAAAGCAGAGTTTCTGCCAAACTCAAAGATAATGTTTGAAGTTGTTTTTACAAATCAAAAGTAACACAGCATATAACACATGTGTATGTTCAGATTAACTATAGTAAGATTGTTGTTTAAACCAAATAAATCTCTTAATTCATTATTTTGCAGCAAGTTCACTTCTCCTACTAACATCTTTGTTTAGTTTAACACTTAGATTGAACTTTTTTCTTAACCAATGATGTGTCATTATAGTCCAAAGTCAACCTATGTGATGTCTTGTCATACAATATTTCAAAGCACCATCCCCCATTTATATAAATTTTAAGATAAAACTTATGGAAAACCAGTCAAAACATATAATGGGTTAAAGAAATTAACTTTCGGATTAAGATATATTTTGTTGTAAAAGACGGTTGAAAATACAAATAAAATTAAATTGTGGAGACTTGAAAGATCACTCTCTTTAAGGACACTCTTCTTAAGAATTTACCTGCGATGAATTGTGCAAGTCCTTTAAAATACAACAGGAACTTTTTATATGATACCGAAAATATCAGAACTAGCAAATAAGCTCTTTTATAAACAAAATAACAACCCACGACTTTAGAGAAGAAAATTTGAGAAAGAGAAAAGAGAGAAGTGAATATGTGATTTTCAAAGAAGGGGAGAGTCTCTATTTATAGAGGATGGGATTTGTGTAGCGTGTGAGCGGTTTTGAACTGTGAAGAGTGAGGAATGAAGGGGAAGGAACGACTTGTTGCATCAATGCACGTTCCGCTGCTCTCAACGTTCGAAAATGAGAGAGAACTCCAAACGGCATGAAGATCCCTTCTCCTTCGCAAGCATCGCGACAATTTCAGAACTTCTGGAAACGTGGAGGTGTCGCCAGAAAACCTACCATAGATTTGGGTTCAAACTTCGTGGTAATTTGAGTTTTCACGTTTCTAGGTTTTCTGTTTTTCCCTTTTGGGATTTTGCAATACTGTTGTTTTTACTTCTGTTTTGAACAACAATCCCCCACATATTGCAAAATGTTAAAGAAGAAAGAAAGAAAATAAATCTTAGGTCTCATATAAGATGTAATCCATCAAAGTTGGTATAGCAAGTTATATGAACTAATCCTAGATCGATGAACTTAATGCACAGTATAGTTGGTATAATAAGTTATATAAACCAAGACACTTAGTATGTGTTAGAGGTTTATCAATCACAATACACCCCCACAATTCTTGTTGTTATCATACTTAATGGGCCATGCGCATACTCGATATTCATGAGTGCTCTAGATATTTTGCCAAGATCTCATGCAAACGGTCTCACTTAACACTCATATAGGTGATTTCATCAAGTATATGCTGCAAATCATACACCACCCATAAGGGATATGAAAATCATTAAAACTTTGTTATAATCTAAAATTCTTCCACAACAAAGTTTACCTTCTCAATAATGTAGTATCTAGCACTTTCACACACCATAGGAATGGACAAATTGATTTTAAATCAAATTTTGTCCTAGCAGAACTAACAAGTGATTTGTTTTTAGCCATATGAACCTTATTCATAGGATCTCCAATCGCAAAGGTTGGGCTTCCATCACTTGTTTGTTTACAAGTGGTTTGAGTCTCATTCCCCTTGATGTTTCTAAAATCATGTTCCTCCCTAGAGGTTTTGTCAGAGGATCGGCCAAATTCCATTTTGACTTAACACAATCAATGGAAATTGTTCCCCTCTTTAGCAAATGCTTTACCAAATTATGTCTCAATTGTGTATGCCTATTTTTTCCATTGTAAGTTTTGTTTTTAGTTATAGCTATTGTTGATTGGCAATCATAATGTATTCATACAGATGGGGTTGGTTTCATTCCTAACTGAATGTTTGCTAAGAAGTTTTTCAATCACTCAACTTCACTTCCAGCCATTTCAAGAGCAACAAACTCTGATTCCATTATTGATTTATCAATAACGGTTTGTTTGACTGATCTCCATGTAACTGCACTACCACTAGTGGATTTTGTCTCATCTGATTCAAAGATCCATTTAGCATCATTGTATCCTTCTAGCATAGCGAGAAATCCACTATATTCAATGACACAATTCATTGTACCTCTTAAATATCTCATAAGTCCTGCAAGTGCATCCCAATAATCCAGACCAGGATATTAAGTATACTTGCTCAGTCAACTTACTGCATAAGCAATGTGTGGTCTAGAAAAGTTCATTAAATGCAATAAGCTCCCAATTATCTAGGCATACTGAGATTGAGAATAGAATATTCTCTATTTTTCTTTAATTTGGAGTTAGCATCATAAGGGGTGCTTATTGATTTAAAATCATAATAGTGAAACATCCTTGAGATAGTAATATACTATCTCCCTTACTTATGACTTTAACTCCTAGAATCACACTTGCTTCACCCATGTGTTTCATTTTAAACTTAGATTTAAGAAATAATTTTATTTTAGAAGCTATATCAATGCATATGCCAAAAATAAGCATGTCATCGACATATAAACATATAATGACACATTCACTATTTTCAGATTTAGTGTACACACATTTATCAACGTCATTAGTAGAAAAACCATCATAAAGTAAAACATTATCAAATATTTCATGCCATTGTTTTGGCTCTTGGTTAAGCCCATACAAAGATTTTAAAAGTTTGCATATTTTTTTCTCTTGGCCAGGAGCTACACATATTTCAGGTTGAGTCATATAAATTTCTTCCTCTAGTTCACCATTCAAAAAGGTTGTCTTAACATCCATTTGATAAATAACTAACATGTGGATAGATGTTAGAGCTAATAACACTTGAATAAAAGAAATCCTAGTAACTGGAGCAAAAATATCAAAATAATCTATGTTGGGTTTTCGAGAAAATCCTTTTACTAATAATCTTGCCTTATACTTTTCTATCGATCCATCAAGATGATACTTTTCTTGAAGATCCACTTACAACCAATAGGTTTTGCTCCTTTAGGCAAATCTACTAAAGTCCAAGTGTTATTTTTCTTAATTGAATCAATTTCAGTCCTAGTGGCCTTATCCCAATGCTTTGCATCAGGACCACTAATAACTTTCAGAAAACTTAAAAGTTCATTTCCAACCAGATAAATATAAAAATCATCTCCAAAAGAGGTTTTCTTTCTTTGTCTCTTACTTCTCCTCAAATCCTCACACATTGTATCATTAGCAAAATCAATTGGTCGTTAAGATTACCAGTAACCTTTAAGGGAAAGATATGTTCAAAAAAACTCAACATTTTTCGTTTCTACTATAGTATTATGTTCAATTATTTCACTATTAATAACAAAAAACCTATAGGCAGCACTATGTTCAGCATAGCCTAAAAATAGACAATCAGAAGTTTTAGAACCTAATTTCCTTTTCTTAGGATCAGATAACATCACTTTAGCTAAATACCCTCACACTCTTAAATATTTAAGATTAGGTTGATAACATTTCCACAACTCATAGGGTGTTTGCCAGTTTTCTTATGTGGTATTCTATTTTGCAAAAAAAAACATACTATAAGAAAAGCTCCACCCCAAAAATTATCAGGAGCATTATAACTAATGAGCATAACATCCATCATTTCTTTAAGAGTCTTATTTTTCCTTTCAACTACTCCATTTGATTCAGATGAATATGGTGGGGTTACTTCATATGAACAATTCCTTCTTTAACTCAATAATCATTAAATAAAACATATTCACCACCTCTATTTGATCTAATACTTTTAATTTTCTTATTTAATTGATTTCAACTTTTGTCTTATAAGATAGAAACATATCAAAAGCTTCATCTTTATGTTTTATTAAGTACACTTTTGTATATCTTGAATAATCATCTATGAATGTTACAAAATAATTTTTACCACCTCTAGTCATGGTTTGTTTTAAATCAACAAGATCGGTATGAATTAAACCTAACAACTCAATTTGATGTTCTACAAAATGACATACTTTCTTTGTTACTTTTGATTCTACACATACATCACATTTCCTACTTTGTTTATCAAGCATGTTAATTAATCCTAGTCGTTGCAATAAGTGTTGTCCTTGAATTTACAGGTGAAAACATTCTACAATTATAAGTGCCGCTACACCGATTGAGTAGAGGAATGAAATTGCAGTTTTACAGTTATAAAGAATGGATCTGATATAGGACCATATTGGTGTTTTTTTTTTATTTCAGAAACAATCTCGCTACCCTTTCATATACTATCTATTTTGTGCTATTTTGGAATTTGCATCACTAGCCACCTTAACCTCTCATCTAGTACATGCAAACCAATTTCCAATAATCCTTTGTCCTTTTTCTAGTCGTTAAGGTTTTTGATCGTTCTTGACTAGCCCAAATAGATGATGTTTTTTCACGAGGTATTCTAGTATTGAATTTAAATGTAATTAGTTATTATTAATTATTCAATACCAAACTTTAACAAATTAACAGAATTATCTATGGTTATAGAGAATGTCAGTTTATGTGGGCGGTGGTTTTTAACAATTAAATTGGGTCTTTCGTGATAGTTGTAATGTTATGGTCATAAGTGGATTACCTTTCGCACCCCATAATTTTATTTTGGGTCTAAAATACACTTCCTGACCCCTTACGGATCAGTCTTGAACCTCAAAACCATTATCTCTTGATTTTAGGCATGTCATGGGACAAAAACATCAATCAAAACATGAAAACCCTAATGTAAATATCTTTATTGCATCTACTCTCTCGTTCTTAAATATGATTTTATTCTTTTTGTTTCATATAACTCATAAATTGCCATCCAGTTGTAGTTTCAAACTATTTTTATTTGTTATTCAACAAAAAAATCTAAAGCATTGGAAATGTTGCTTTATTATATTATGATATATAATACATATGTCTATTGAACTAAAGTTTGGCTCCTCCAAATCTATAATAACATTGAAATTCACTAAACTCATAAAATACTTCATTTATTTCTCCACTTGTTACCTTATCAACATCCATAACAATTTCAACTTTATTCTTAGTAGCTCCATCTTTAACTCACAAATTCATTGTACCATCTTAATTTAAAATTAATTTGAATAGAAAATGTATAGCCTCCTTTTGCAACTTGAAAACAAAATAAATAAGTCAATAATAATATGAACAAGTACAAATTTATTTTGAATAACGAGAATATGAAAGATTGCTTACATAAACAAATCATTTTATACATTTTTATGATTAATTGTAATCATATCATTGATTTTATCCTAATCAAATTCATTATGATCAATAATGTTATTAACAATTATATATCATGATTTGTAAAATTTGATCTAATGTTTAATATTCTTCAAAGTGATCTATGCTTTAATGTTGTTGAATAACACTACAAATATAACATTATATGCAACCTTTTTCCAAGTTCTGATGTTATTATTGTAAGTTTTTTTTTATCTTTTAATACTTCAATTGGCACACTTTGTATCTCCAAGTCTAAGACAAAATAATATTATTTTCTCATTACTTTTATCTATCATTTTTCTTTTCCCTTTTATGTTTTATTGACCTACACATAGCAATATATTACATATAACACAATAATAATTTTGATATCTAACTGATTAATCTAACGTATAATTATATATTACGTAACATTTTTTTCTCCAAACAAACTCATACACAACTACCAAAATTCAATATTTCAATAGCAAATTTCAAACATGCTAACAAAACCAAGCACCTAAAATCATGAATTCAATAACAAATTATATGTAAGACTTTCCTAATATAAAATTTATAATAATTTCATTTGTGATAACTAGCCAACATATTCATTGCTAATGTATATCAAAATCTTTTCCACTCTTTAGTGACTTGAATAGTTGCAACTTCATTTATGATATTATTTTGAACTCTTTCTTTTAATTGAGTTAACTCTTAAAAAGTCCAAAGTCTTGAACTTCTAAAAGTTGATTAATTTTATCCTCATTTATAATAAAATTACATAACACAAAACAAGTATTGATAATCCTTATATGTGTCGTTTTATTAAAAAAATGAAGAGCCGATCATTTTCATATACCAAATGACCTTTCTATTGTATTTTGTGTATTTAAATGACAATGATTAAATAACTCCATGTAAGACATGGTTTTTCTATTTAGTAGGAATGTTTAAAAAATAAATGTTAAAATGATAAGTTATGTTTGATATATAAATTATGATTCAAATTATCTTGTCATTCATTTTCAAATTTCATAGTATCTCTAAACTTATTTTCCTCTACATTCTCTTTACCTTCATTCTAAAGTTTAGAGATCATTTCACATTTTTTTCTATGATTAGAGGTCTGCGGAGTGTAAGAAAACTTGAGTAAGTTTCTATTTTTCTATTACATCTTAAGTTCTTTTTTTTTTTCTTTTCTAAGGATGCTTGCATGCGTGAGGTTTTGTATTTGTTTGCAAATTTTAAATTGAATAGATTAATTAATGCTAATATGTATGTTTTGTGAATAAAGTTGTAAGAGTAAGTTATATTTATTTAACCTTGCCTACCTTTTGGGATCAATTTCTTGAAAAAAAAACTTTAATTAATATGATAGAGCTAATTAGTTTGTATCTAGTAGTTTAATTTATTTCAAATACCATAAATTAAATTGGTGTTTATGATAGAAGTTTAATGAAGTAATGTGATTAATTGTTATATCTATGTTAAATTTAATTAAATATATGTAGTGGTCAATTTGAATTGTGAAATGTAAAACAAATGTTTTTATTTTTTTATTTATATGAAAAAGGTTAAAAGTGATTAAAATTTTCAACCTCTAATTTTAGTATTCATTGTACATTGTTGCACTATTTATATTTCTTGTATTTTTGTTCAAAGGAAAGATTTCTTCTCAATAAAAAAAATGAGATCGAGATAAATCTCTCTCATTTAGGTGATTTTCACTTAAGTAAAAGTGAGGACAAAACAATTCTTTTTTTCAAAAAAATCTCTTTGAAATGAAAGACACTTGATGCATGGTATGATTAACTATATAATTAATAAATATTTGTTGTTTATATCATATACATAATTTTAGATATATGTGCACATGTGCGTGCGTCTATATATGTGATATTATGATTTAGTGTGACTATGTGTGGATAATTAAAGTGATATTTTGACTTATTATAAGCATATGATACTTGAGATGATTCATTACAAAAATAAGATATTTCAACACCGCTCATAATTTGATCACAGAGATTAAGATACCAAATGATAAGAAAAGAAGATTTTTACATTAGACTCTTATAAAATAGGTGTAAAAAGTCATCATGATATAAAGAGAATGAGAACAACATCGGGTGTTAGTATTTGTTGAGACATACCTAACATCAATTTTTCTGAAAGATATTTAGTATGACAAATTATTCTAAACCATAACTATATAATTGAAAAATTGTATGTATCATGAGTAGTAATTTAAATGTAATTTGTTATATTTGTTTTTTTTTAAAACAAAAATGTATGACAAGTAATATTTTAAAATGTGAATATGTTATATTAGATGATACATTAACATCTTTTTACCTATAAATACTAATAAGAAATATGATGACTATCATGAATTCATCAGAACTCAACTATGATTATTATCATCAATTCATCATATACTACTAAAAATGCATTGTGTATTAATATTTTTATTACATTAAAATTTATATGAATTTTTAATTTTCATAATTATATTATTTTTTTAGTTTTATTATTTTTATGAATAAATAATTTCAAAAATAAGACAAATTTTGTAAAAGTAGAATTAAAAATATTATATAGCCATTATTTTAAAAAATGAAATAAAGAAAAGTTATTCAATTATTTATTTTGTTAAATAAATACATTTTTTTTATTTATTAAAGGATAAAATTGCTTAATTAAAATATTTGTGTCTTCTTTTTTATGAATAATTAATTAAAAAGGTAAAAATAATTTAATATATATATATATATATATATATATATATATATATAAGTTGTGTAAAAATTATATAAAAATTATTTTTAAAAAGAAAAATTATTTAAGTATTTTAAAATAAAAAAATTATTCAACTATTTATTTAATTAAAATATTTTTTATTCATTAAGGTAAAATTGTTCACTTAGAAGATGATGCCAAAAACTACAAAATAGAATATCCTCTTCTTATTATCTAGCCGGAATACATGTGCCTACTCACTATTCACTTCTTTTTATGATATTAAAATAAAAATAAAAAAAGCTTTTTATCATAATTATTAAACTAAAATTTATTAAATTTGTGAAAACATGTTAATAAAAAATAATTATAAAAAAATAATTTTTAACAAGTTTATTATTTATAGTTTTTCTATTCTAAATAGTTTATTAAATTTAAAAATTGGTTACAAGTGTAAATAGTAAAATAATAAAATAAGTTATATTGGTTTCGATAAAATTGATAACTCAATATATTTACTAAAATTTCGTTATAGAGCTATTATAAAGAGGAATATTCTTTATTAATATTTATAGAAAATTAATTAAAAATACAAAAAATAATATAATTTAATATATATATATATATATATATATAATTTTAGGAAAACAGTATTAAAAAATATATAATTATTATTTTTTTAGAAGAATGTTATGTAATTATTTTAAAATATAGAAAATTTATTTTACTTTTTATTTTATAATAAATAAATTATTAAAATATTAAATTATTCAATTAAAATATAATATTAAAGAAAATAGGAATGATGTAACTAATTAATTAAAAAATCATATTACAAAATTTTATATAACTGTTATTTTTAAAAAAGTTAAGTTATTTAAATATTTTAAAAAAATATATATATTATTTAATTATTTATTTTATTAATAAATAAATAAATTACAGTTTTATTAAAGGGTAAACTTATTTCAATTAAAAGGTATATCCAATATATATCTTTATACAAATTATATGAACTGTTATTATTATATTTAATATATGTATTTTTCAATTGAATGAAATGAGATAAACATATAAATAAATAATTATTTTAAAAAAAATTAACCATCCAACACCTAAAATATAAAATTCAACTAAAGAAAAATAAAAACTAAATGTTTACAAAATTAAAATTTAAACCAAATTTTGAAGTTTTGAAAATATGAGAATTAAAATAAAAATTAAAAAATCCTAAAATTTCAAATTAAGAATTAAAAAAACTTATATGATAATTTAATAAAAAAATGAGTAAGATAATAAATGAATTCAACCACGTTTTATCTTATCATATTTTTTAATGTTGAAAGTGTTAGACTAGCCAAACCTTTTGCACGTGATAATATTGTTCACGTCTCAGTCTATTAACTACTTATGTCAAGAAATATCTGAATATTATAACACATCCGTGTGTACTTACACCCTTTTTAACTGTCCAATCAGATTTCAACCCTCCAATCCGACGGGTCAGTAGAGAGCATCATCATACAATACATCCATGAAATTAAGTATTTAAATGAAAATGAACATCAGGAGAGGTGAACAGATAAATAACTGTAAAAACAAACTTAGGATATGTTTATTTCTGCCAATGGAAATACACATAAAAGAAATTGTGATGAAAGTTGGAGTTTCTACAAATAAAAAATAATTAAAAACTGAGTTTTGAGTAAAAAAATTTAATAGGTTCTTTTTTCACTTCATGACAAAGTTTGCGAAGAAAATAGGTTTTTATTATATTTTCTTATATAATTAATTTAATATAATTAATCATAAATAATAATTATAATAATAAAAATTAAATCAATTGAAAAATAATAATAAAAATATTAATAATAAAATTATATTTATAATAATAATCAAAATAAATTTATAAAATAATAATATTAATAATAATAAGTTAATTTTTAATTTTAATTTCAAAATAATTGATAATTTTATGATTTTATCAATTAAAATAATAATAATTTATCTATCACATCCAATAAATTAATTATATTTAATCTTAAATTAATTTTAACTATAATTTTATCCATTAAAATAATTATTTTATCAATCACACCTATCACATTATTCACAAATTTTTATAAATTTTTTCTTTATTTATCACAATCTTTCTGTCAATCAAAACAATTCAACTTTTCACACACTTTCATCTCAACTACATTTCTCAATCCAAACAAAGCCTTAAAGTCTAACATTATATACATATTTATAATGAGATTAAAAAATTATAGTAAATAAATGTTTTTATATATACATATATTAAAGATTTACGAAAAAAATATTTTATATTATGATATAATCATATTTTAACTGTTGAATTTAAAAAGTATTATAATTTAAATTTAACTGAAAATATTTAAAATGATATATCAAAAAGCCAAAAGGCTAAGCAATGACAAAAAAGATTCTAAAAACATGTTGGTCAATGAATGACCTCTAAATTTATTCTATTCCAACGTTACTATTTTGGTTTATATTTTATTATCAATAAAGTAATTGAATATATCTTAAAAAGTAATTTTAAAATTGTATCTATATCTCTATCTATATATAAACTCATGTAATATTTGTTACTCACTAGTTTAAAAATAATGTTTTTAGCGTAAAAATTAACTTTAATATATAGATTTGTTTGCTAACTCAAATTTAAATTGGGATTTTAGTTTTTACCATTCAAATTTTTTTAAAAAATTAAAAAAAAGTTAAAATTTCTAAAAATATGAAAGAAAAAATTCGATCTAAAAATATTATCGTTCAACTTGACTATTTTACTTTATATTTTTATTACTAATTAAAATAATTGACAATTTTTTAAAATATTTTTTAATTTTATTTTTAATATTTTATTTATGAACCTGTGTAATATTTGGATACTTATTAGTTTAAAATAATGCTTTTAAAAAGAAAATCAGCCTTTTAGTAGTATACAGATTTTTTAGTTAAGTAAAATTTAAATTTTAAATGAAACTGAGATTTATTAAGTTTATACAATAATTAAAATATATAAGAATAAAATAAAAAATAAATTCATGTTTTGCTAGTGAGATACTAATATCATATTTTAAATATATTTAATTATAATCTAATTTCACGTGTTGTTAGTGATTATTTACTATATTATCTACTAATTAGAAATTATGATTGACATAACTTTAAAATATTTAGGCTCAACACTCATATCTTTAATTAATGAGTGGGTATTGATCTTTATTTTGACAATTAAACTGTAGATGAAGGTACAATTTGATGTTAATTTAGTTGAAGAAGATAGATTATAGTATTTATTTTATAAAAATAATAATTTAAAAAATATATTACTTAATGATTACATTCGAATGTGAAAAAAATACATTATTTATATATTCGAATCAAATTATTAATTTATAATATAAAAATAGTTCATTTAAAAAAGTTGATGTAAAATATAAATATTCATTACAAACACATAAATTAGTTAAAATAAATTTATTTTTGTTTAAGAAATAATTTCAATATATTTATGATAGTCCAATATAACAATACATGCACATGGTGCACATGGTGTATATTAACTTTAAAATAATAAATATTTAAATATAAAACGATTATAACTTTCAAACAATAACGGTTTAATCTTGATTTGTTAATTATATTTAAATTTAAATAAAGCATTAATTGTAGATAAGGGAACAATATTTTGGTTGCTTGCCTATTTGGTAATTTTTTCTAGATAGGATAAAAAGTACTTGTTGAAATTCAATTTCTCCTAAAATTTTAGAACCAAATTCCTTTGGAGTTATAATCACTACACACAAAAAATACTCTAAAAGATTCACTTAAAACTTTGCATTTAAGTTTTTTTGATACAGGTATTTTTTTAAAATTATATGTGATTTCAATTTTATTTTATTTTTTAATTTTTTTAATTTAAACCAATTAAAATAAATGAAAATTAATCTGTTTAAATTTATTTATCTTAAATCCAAGCAAAGATATAGATACCATTAAATAAGACACTAAACAACTTTTAGACTCCCAATTATACTAAGTAAACAATGAATGGATTATGAGAGTGACCTACCTAATCTTATTATAGAAATCTTCATATCAATGATTAGATTATATTATCTTTCAACTTAAATATTTTATTTTATATTTTTATTACTAGTTAAAATAATAGAACAATTTTTTAAACTATTTTAAATTTTTTTAAATATTTTATTTATTTATAAACTTGTGTAATATTTGGATACTAATTAGTGTAAAAATAAAATCAGCCTTGTAGTAATATACAAAATTTTTGGTTAATTAAAATTTGAACGTTAAATGAAACTGAGATTTATTAAATTTATACAGTAATTAAAATATATAAAAATAAAATCAGAAATTAATTCATGTTTTCTAGTGAGATACTAATAACATATTTAAATATATTTAATTTTAATCTAATTTCAAGTGTTGTTAGTGCTTATTTGACTATATTATCTACTAATTAGAAATTATGATTGACATAACTTTAAAATATTTATTATAAATTGATTGTTGATACAAGTGACTCAATACTCATATCTTTAATTAAGTTTTGGGTAGCTATCTTAATTTTGACAATTAAGCTGTAAATTAAGGTATAATTTGATGTTAATTTAGTTTACTTGGTGGGAAGATAGATTATAGTATTTATTTTAGAAAAATAATAATTTTAAAAATATATTACTGAATGATTAGATGCGAATGTGAAAAAAATTAATTATTTATATATTCTATATTCTAATTAAATTATTAGTCTATAATATAAAAAAATAATTCATTTAAAAAAATTAATGTAAAATAGAAATACTCATTACACATGTTAAAATACAGATAAAGTGGTTAAAATAAAGTTATTATTTTTAAGTAATAATTTCAAAATATATATATATATATATATATATATATATATATATATATAGTACAATATAAAAATACATGTAGAATGCTGTATGTTAAAATTAAAATAATAAATATTTAATTATAAAATGATCATATTTCAACTGTTAAACCATAAATGTTCAACCTTCATTTTTTTAACTGTATTTAAATTTAAATAAAGAATTAATTGTAGATAAGGGCAAAAAAATCATAGGCAATTTTTTCTAAAAAAGCAATTGTTGAAATTCAATTTCCCCCTAAAATTTTAGAACCAAATTCTTTTGGAGTTATAATCACCTACACACAAAAAATACTGCCACGTCATCAATCAGGATTATAAACGGCTGTGTGCGGATCCATAACTGGCAACATGTGATGTGACCGCCCACTACAGGTGACCTGATGCTGTATGACCGGTGTAGACGGTCACTTCGGTGGTCTGCTACAAATACTTTAGGATAAGTAGAATAAGGGGGATATATTTTACTTTTATTATAATAAAAAAGTAAATACAAAATTTTAATTCTGTCAATTTTAGTTATTATTAATGTTTAAATTAATTGAATATATTTAATAATTTTCACATATATTTATCGAAAAATAAATATTAATATTTAATTAACTTTTTACAAATTTTTTATGTAGTAAATTTGAAATTTTTTACAAATTTTTAATTATATATTAATTTATATTTAATTATATTATCTATTAATTAAGTTCAAATAAAATTAATATATTAAAAGTGTAATTTTCTTATTTATTATATAAAAATAAAATCTATCAATAATTATTGTATTAACTTATTTTCTTATATTTTTATAATAATATATTGTAGATAAGATATTATTTGGTTTTCAATAATAATTTATAAACAAGAATAAACTTTAAAGTTGATCTTATAATATAAGTTTATATATACACAATACACATTTTGACTGGTTTAAACTAAAAAAACGATTCCTAAATTGAAAAAAAATATTTAAATAATTTTAATTTTGATTTTTAAGCAAATGAAATCTATTAAATAATCGTTTTATTTTTAAGTAATTTTTATAAACAATTTGGTGAATTTCTTAAACCTAAGGGCGATTTCTTATTTTTGGAGAGTGTTGGATAATCTAACATGACTAAAAAATAAATATTTGAATTTAAATTATAAAAGATTCACTTAAAACTTCTAGTTTCAGTTTTTTTATATAGATATATATTTTTTAATTATATTTAATAAATTAAACTAATTAAAATAAATAAAAATTAATCTTTTATTTTTTTTAAATCCCCTGTAAAGATATATGATAAACACCATTAAAGATAAGACACTAAACAACTTTTAAACTTCTAAGTAAACAATGGATGGTGAGCAAAATTCCCTGTACACACTTTCTCCTACGCTCAAGTCTATCTTCCAATTACAGCTAGCCATGTCAGCAATCCAGTCTCGAAGCGGCTGCAGATTTCTCACCGACTAATCATCACAGTCTCTTTCGCACACGTGTCACAATCGTGACCTGCCACTGCAGGTGAAAGATAGCGCGTGACCGGTTCACCAGTCACTCCCACATTGTTATAAACTCTTCTCTCTCTGATTTTCACATAGTTTTCTCTTTTTCTTCTTTCTCATTCTCTGCGATTCCAATTCATTGCGCTTCGGTTAGCTTTCGCTTTGTTTATTTTTTGTTCAGCTCGCGGTCTCGCTGTGAGTAGTTCCAAGCAATTCATTTTATCACTGAACTGTTCTGAAAGCTTCATTGGGGTTTTTCAATTTTTCAGTTACTGATCGATCTTGGAGTGAATCTTTATTTGTTGTATTTTAAATTCGTGTAGAGAATTATAAAGTATTTGCTGTTTTAATTTTGATTCCTGTGGTGTTAGGTTTAAGGTTTGTGATTTCTGTGGTTTGGCGGACATTCTCGTATTTTGGTTACTTCGCTGTTTGTTGATGGTTGTGAATTATTGTGCATGTCAGGAATGGAATTGGGGTTCAAGTTTGTTCTTTTTGGTTCCTTTGCTATGTTTTTGAATTTGATTTTGGGTTTTAGGGCTTTTGAATGTGTGAATTTAGAGTATCGGATTTTATTTCATAACTATGATATTGATCTTTTGATGGGTTTGGGTTCTGATTCATTTTAGATGGAAAAGTGAGTAGTCATAGCTCTGATGAGAAAATAAAGCGAGGAGATTTAGACTTCTTAATAGTTTTAACTGCTACCTCACTTTTCTATTTGAATCGACTTCCTCTCTTAAGAGCAGATAAAGCAGTTAGAAAGAGGATTTGGCGTGTGGGATTCTTGGTTTGTGATTTGTATTTCTGGAAAAGGGTGTTGGTCAATTTGTGGGCATGTTTTAATAATCAAGCCACGTCTTATTTGGTCGTTTTTATTTGATTTAGCTGAAATTTTCCTTGTACTAATGAATATATATTTGTGTTCTTTTCTTTGTTATTGTTCAGTGTTCAGAAGGAAGAACAATTCTGGGTGCATTTGGTTGAACGGGAGTTGGTGGGTTTGGTTAAAGGTTTTGGAATAGAGTGAAGCTTGGAGATAGAAGAAATACTATCAGGGGTTCTCTCTGTCTGTTACGTGGAGTTCATGAGCTGTTTTAGAATACTTTAAATACCAGTGGGCTTGGCTCTGGAGAGCTACACAGACTGCAGTCACCAAGGGGGGATGACCCCCATGACACCTTCGCGGGTGACAGGAGGGTTAACCCAATCATCTTCACATTCTGGAATTTTCTTTCAAGGAGATAGACAGTCACAGAGTGTAGTTAACACTCACTTAAGCTCATCTATTGTTAACTCGTCTAGCACAGTTACGGGAGCCCGTCGAACAAACTTGGGTCCGGTTTCCGGAGATATGAATAATGCAGCTTTGAACAGCGTGGCAAACTCAGCACCAAGTGTTGGAGCTAGTTCTTTAGTCACGGATGCAAATTCTGCCCTCTCTGGTGGCCCCCATTTGCAAAGAAGTGCCAGTGTTAACACAGACTCGTACTTACGATTACCTGCATCACCCATGTCATTTACATCAAATAATATTAGTATTTCTGGCTCATCAGTGATGGATGGTTCCTGTGTAGTGCAACAGAGCACTCATCAAGATCAGAATGCTCAACAATTGCAGCAGAATCAGCAGCAGCTGAAGGGTGCTTCAAGTGCTACATCGTTGCCTGCATCTCAAACTGGCCCGTCTTCCCTCCATATGGGTGCACATGTCCCTGGATCTTTCATTCATGATCCAAATAATGTATCTCAGCTGTCAAAGAAACCTAGACTGGATATGAAACAGGAAGATATAATGCAGCAGCAGCAGGTTATACAACAGATTCTTCAGAGACAAGATTCCATGCAATTACAGGGTCGTAATCCACAGTTACAGGCTTTACTTCAACAACAGCAGAGACTGAGACAGCAGCAAATCTTTCAGTCAATGCCCCAATTACAGCGAGTGCACTTGCAGCAGCAGCAGCAGCAACAACAACAACAACAAATGCAATTGAGGCAGCAATTACAGCAACAAGTGATGCAGCCCTCTTCTGCTGTCAAGCGCCCATGTGACAATAGTGTCAGTGGGGTTTGTGCTCGTCGACTGATGCAGTATCTCTATCATCAAAGGCAGCGGCCAAATGTGAGTTTTTATTTGCTGCATGTAATGACCTGTCATAGTGTCAATCTATATTCACTATATCATTTGTCTAGTTTATGTATTCTTTATAAAGTTTATTCCTTTTGTTTCAGGACCTTAATTATATGTGAGCACATGGTATTTTTGAAGTTCTACCTTAGTTAGTACACTCATTTGAATTTATTTTTTTTCAGGATAATAGTATTGCTTATTGGAGAAAATTTGTGGCTGAATATTACTCTCCTCGTGCAAAGAAACGCTGGTGTTTGTCTTTATATAATAATGTTGGGCATCATGCACTTGGTGTTTTTCCCCAAGCAGCTACGGTAAATCTTTGCACTTTTTATTTATCCTTGACTAGTATATCTTGCTTTCATAATAAATAGGGCGTTGCCTTAATATTTGCTGATAATCATTTATAAAATATTCCATTCAAACTGTTAATTGATTGTATCATCTGATCATCTAATGGTTGACAACTCTAAGAAGGCCTGCCAATTTTCCAAATCAAAGTAGATTTCAAATTTTTGCATTTCTATTCTTTTCTATTTTAGGTCTACACCATTTTTCCCTTTTAATCTGTTAGGGCTATTGAATCTTTGATGAGTGAATACATTGATATGGATTTTTTCTTTGTTCAGGATGCATGGCAATGTGACATATGTGGCTGTAAATCTGGAAGGGGATTTGGTAAGTATTTGTAGAAGGAAATATTGGAGCCTGGATGGTTGAAGTTTTTATTCATTTATTCCTGTTGTCATAAGTAATCACAGAAGTGCACTTTATTTCCTGTTTTCAAGATTTGTGGAAGAAACTATAGATTGGAGTTTTGTTGTTTTCCCAATTTCCTATACAACTTTCTGAAAATAGAAAACAGTGAAAAATTGACATATTTGTAATGATTAATTATTCAATTGGTCTTTATAGCCACACAATCTTTATGATTTAGTCCCTTCATTTAGAAACTACTCGTTTTGATCACTGCATATCTTTTAGGGATGAAAAATTACAATTCTGTTGTGCAGAATTATAGGGACTAAGAGATGAAAAAACTATGTGTAAGTACATTGAGTTAAAAGTAGGTTTATAGGGATTAAACAAGTCATTTATAGGTGTAGGGACTAAACTGTAAAGGCTGTGTCCATGTAGGGATCATATTAGTAATCATGCCTACTTTTTAATATTTTTGAAAACATATAGAAAACAAACTGCTTTATCAAGCCAAACAAGCAAAACTGGCCCTTATGTTGTGATTCTATAGTATGTTACCGTGGGAATTTAGTTTCATTATAAAATTCCAATTTGTATTTCATTTGTTTAATTTTCCTTGTGAAGTCAGTGCTGACCAGTGGCCAGTGATCACATTCTTAGTTGTTGCTACTTAGGTTTAACCTTGAAGTTAGAAAAAAATAACTGAACTAACTGCAACCTTTAATAGGCTGGTCAAATAACTGAGTCATTCTTGGCGTGCAATAGTGCTAGATACACAATTTGTGCATGGGATATTTCTTTTAATTTCTGATGTAAATCTCACAATCTAATATGTCCATTATGGATTTTGTTACAGAGGCAACTTATGAAGTATTAGCTAGACTCAATGAAATCAAATTTGGTGGTGGAGTGATTGATGAACTTTTGTTTCTGGACTTGCCACGTGAAATAAGATTTTCTTCTGGTGTGATGATGTTAGAATATGCAAAAGCAGTTCAAGAGAGTGTATATGAGCAGCTTCGAGTTGTTCGTGAAGGTCAACTTCGCATCATATTCACTCAAGATTTGAAGGTAACAAAATTGTTATTATAGTTTAGTATATTTCCTATTTAAATCTTTTTTATATAATAATGATCTCCTGAAATTCTTGTTAATTTGCTCAGATATTATCTTGGGAGTTCTGTGCAAGGCGGCATGAAGAACTTCTCCCTCGAAGGTTGGTTGCACCACAGGTATGTTTCTGCTTCCTTTAGAATACTTTCCACTTTTGCAGTCATTCTTTGCTTTTAATAGATGATGGTGTTACTTGGTAGAATATTTCTGTTATGTAGATCTTCATTTGTGGCTTGGTTTTATTGGTAGTTCGGAGTGTAGGGGGAGTGGTCTACTTTGCATGTTCAGAATATTTCTGCAGAAAAAATTCTGCATGTGCTTGATTGTGGCATAATTAACTCTTTACATGGTTGAATACTACCATCATATTTGTCAGGACTGAATGCTGAACTAAAATCTGGTGAACTTGACGGTATTAATATTGAAATTTGGGTAGGGAAATTGATAGGCCTTAATGAAACTTCCCTTCTTATTTCATGAAAGAGAGATCGAGGAAATTAAAGTTTAAAGGTTTAAATGCCTCAGAGGGGTGAGGCATAAAAAATGCTCACCCGTCTGAAGGTTGATTGGTATGGCAGTATAGAGGTATTGATTTGGCTGCTAATTCATATGATTCTGCAAAAGTTGAAAGCTTTAAATGCCTCAGAGGTGAGGCATAAAAAATGCTCACCTGTCTGAAGGTTGATTGGTATGACAGTATAGAGGTATTGATTTGGCTGCTAATTCATATGATTCGCAAATTTGCAGGTCAGCCAATTAGTACATGTAGCTCAAAAATGCCAGAATACCATTGCTGAAAGTGGAGCAGATGGGGTTTCTCAGCAAGATTTGCAAACAAACAGCAACATGTAAGTTAATGTATTGTTGTTCCTCAATGTTTGGTGTTTTTAGCAAATCTTTCTCAGTCTATGTATTTCTCTTTGCTGCACAGCTTGTGTGATGTTGTAGATAGATGGATAAACAAGTCTAGAGAGGATATGGTGCAAACTATGTTTCTTCATATTTATTGGGTTTACTTAATGGCAATCCATATGTATAACCATGGGCAAAATGAGAGGAAAAAGAATATTTTTGGAAGTCATTAACCATACAATTAGAAACAGAAAGATCTTATTGTAGTATGAGATTTTACCCCGTAGGCATGTTTGGTTGCATTCTGGTGCCCTGCATCACAGAAATAACATTTTTTTTTCGTATATACAAAGTCACGCATTCATATTTTTAGAATGAGGTTATTCAAGACTAAAAGTATCTCATGGCATTTTAAATATAGATTAGAAATTGAGATTCTGCTTCCCTTTTGTCAACCATACTCTCTTATTGGGCATTTTATAAGCCATGCTTTGTTAAAAAGTATCTGCTGGTTAGAACAGTCTGTGTCACATCTAGTTAACAAACAATTACAATGAGACTGGACTCAAGCTTCGAAGCTTAAAGTAATAATGTCTATTTTGCATCAGGGTATTGTCAACAGGGCGCCAGCTTGCAAAGTTTTTGGAGTTGCAATCGCTTAATGACTTGGGTTTTCCTAAAAGATATGTGAGATGTTTGCAGGTAAGCTATTAAATTCTAGCTCAAAATTTCTGTACATTGTTGAGGACTATAGAGGAAACCTCTAATTTGTTATGCTATGTATTTTCTCAACCCTTATAATTACCTGCTACAATGGTTGACAGATTGCGGAGGTTGTCAACGGCATGAAAGACCTAATAGATACCTGTGCAGAGAACAAAATGGGGGCAATAGGTAATTTGCGTGTAGTTTTTTATGACAAGATTACCCTATCGTCTTCAATTTTCGATTAATCTAGTTATACGAAGCTGTTTTAATTTTCGGCTTTTGGAATTATATTTTTACATTGCCATTGGCCTTACGTGCAGAATGTTTGAAAAATTATCCTCTACTAACAACAGCCTCAAAGCTCCAGATGCAAAAGATGCAGGAGATGGAGCAGATGGCAAATGCTCATGGTCTGCCAACTGATAGAAACACACTCAATAAGCTGATGGCAATGAATCCTGGATTGAACAGCCAGATAAACAACAGTCAAACTGTGGTTAATCGTGGTGCTTTGAGTGGGTCAGCCCATGTAGCACTTACCAACTACCAAAATCTTCTCATGAGGCAAAATTCAATGAATTCTAGCCCTGGCTCCCTTCAGCGAGAAGGATCCTCATTCAATAATTCTAACCGGAGTCCCTCTTCTGCTTTGCAAGGAGCTGGTCCCTCTTTAATCCCAGGCTCAATGCAAAACTCGCCTGTAGGAGGTTTCCCAGGTTCCCATCTAACCTCGCAGCAGCTGCCGCCACAACTCCTCCAACAGCGCACATTAAGTGCAAATGGTTTACTGCAACAAAATCATTCACAGGGGTCCCAAGGAAATCAATCTCTACAGCAGCAGCAGATGATCCACCAACTAGTGAAGGAAATGTCAAATAGCAATGGGGGAATGCAATCACAGCCTCTTGGTGGACCCAGTGCAAATGGGAATATGGCAAAGAATGCATTGGGTTTTGGGGGCCATACTCCATCCTTAAGCGGAGGTTCTGCCAATGTTCCACGAAGCAATGGACCCATTTCGAGGAATAATAGCTTCAAAACAGCTTCAAACAGTGATTCTTCTGCCGCTGCAGGCAACAGTGGATTCAACCCAAGAACATCTGATATGCCGCAAAGTCTACATTTGCAAGATGTGGCTCAGGATATTGGCCATGAGTTCGCGGATGACCCCTTCTTTAACAGTGATCTTGATGATGACATGGGTTTTGGCTGGAAGGCATGACTAACACAACTTGGCCATGTAATTGGCATATCTTGTTGAAGTGTTTTTTTTTTTTTTTTTTTTTTTTTTT
>Ga0209700_101359_pt1 | contig 50430 bp, 19 predicted proteins | sample SiratroredBW_FD_187528 | JGI IMG/M metagenome (GOLD analysis project Ga0209700, IMG submission 187528) | Root nodule microbial communities of legume samples collected from California, USA - Siratro red BW (SPAdes) (version 2) | ecosystem: Host-associated > Plants > Roots > Nodule | place: USA...
AACAGGAAGAATTTTATTCACTTGTGATTGCTAAAGATTACAAATACAAGTTGTGTATTTATAGGGAGAAACTAGGGTTACTGTCTAATTGGGCCTAACTCAAATCAAGCCTCCACAAAGCCCAACACATATATGGTAAATTTGATGATTTTTAAAATAATTAACGTAAAAGATATATTGATGACTAATTCGAATTGACCATGTAAAGTATATAAGATTTTATATTGATGAATTGTATTTAAATAAAAGATTTGATATTGATAGTGCATGAGCATTAAAGTCGATATTATGTTAAATATAATGCAATTGTTTTGTGAGATGTATTGGAAGTACTCAAAACTGATCTAACCTAACGGTTATTTGAACAGAGGACTGAATTATATGAATATTCAAAGGTGCTTGGAAACTCTCAGTTTATTTTGCTTCCATTTCAGCCATATAAGCTTATTTATGCATATATGCTAGCTGAAGTGGGAAAGCTTTCAGATTCGATGAAGTAAGTTCGTAGAATAGTATTTGTACATTATTATACTTTGTGTAATCTGCCTTATTTTTATTATGTGGCTTCAGGTACTGCCAAGCACTACTCAAATCCTTAAAAACTTGTCGTTCACCAGACGTAGAAACATGGAAGCAGTTAGTATTATCTCTTGAAGATAGGATTAGAACCCACCAACAGGTATTTCCTTGTATTTGACTTTGAGTCTTCATTATTTTGATGGTTTTGTTATTTATACTCTTAATTAACAATATGTTCAGGGTGGGTATGCCGCAAATTTGGCACCTGCAAAATTAGTGGGCAAATTGCTCAACTTTTTTGATAGTACTGCACATCGAGTTGTCGGTGGTTTACCACCACCTGCTCCATCATCGTCATCATCTCAAGGAAATGTTCACGGAAATGGACAACAGCACCAGCCGGTTGCAAACAGAGTATCCAATAGTCAATCAACAATGGCAATGTCATCCTTAGTTCCATCCGCTTCAATGGAACCTATCAGTGATTGGACAGCTGACAATAATAAAACATCAAAGCCTAATAGAAGTGTTTCAGAGCCAGACTTTGGTAGAAGCCCTCGCCAGGTGTGTGATTACTATTAAGGATGTACTTCAAAAAATTTCATTTGCTTGTATTAGTTTTTGTTTAGTGTATGTGTTTTATTGGGGAAATGGTTGATTCTTTCCAGGGAACTTCACCTGACAGTCAAGGAAAAACATCAGTATCAGGGGTAACATCTCGCTTTTCTCGTTTTGGTTTTGGCTCACTACTTTTACAAAAGACAGTGGGACTAGTTTTGAGACCTCGCCCTGGTCGACAGGTATTATTAGCGTTTCAGGTTCCATGTTTTGTTTTCTGTTAGTTTCAACAGTGCTTTTGTCTGAACCAATTCAAATGGTTCGTGTTCTTCTCTTTATGAAGGCTAAATTGGGTGGAAAGAACAAGTTCTATTATGATGAAAAACTGAAAAGATGGGTAGAGGAAGGTGTTGAACCTCAATCTGAAGAAACTGCACTACCACCTCCTCCAAAGACTGCTGCTTTCCAGAATGGTTCAACTGAATACAGCTTAAAATCTGCACTGAAGAACGAAGGATCATCTTCTAAGGAGGGACATGATTTAAAAACTAAAACTCATGAACATAATCCAGGGATTCCACCAATACCACCTAGCGCAACTCAATTCTCTGGCCGAGGTCGGGTTGGTGTTCGATCTAGGTAAGATAGTCATAGTCTTATTATGATCATCTTCTTATTGGAACATAGCAAAGTTCAACTTTATTTATAGTAGTGGAACTTTAACGAAACTTGTGTGGTCTATTCAGGTACGTTGACACGTTCAACCCAGGTAGTGGAAGCTCAGCAAAATTGTTTCAGTCACCATCTGTCAAACCTGCTTTGGCTGCCAATGCAAAGTTTTTTGTTCCTGCTCACACAACGTCATCAAATGAGCAGACAATGGAAGCTATAACAGAAAGTAATCATGAAGATGGTTTAACTAATGAAAATCCTTCAACGTCGTACCAATCCCCTGAAGGTTTACCACCATCGGCCAGGCAAAGGTTTCCAAGTATGGATAACATCGGTTTCCAGGACATAATGACGAATGGAAGCAACTCTCAAGTGCCTCATTCAAGGCGAACAGCTTCATGGGGTGGGACTATTAGTGAAGCATTTAGTCACACAGAAATGGGGGAAAATAATCCTGCTGGTGAAATGCCACCATCGACATTTGTGCCCAATGAGTTTTCTTCAATGCATACACCTGCAATGAGTGGGAGTGGAAGTTTTGGAGAAGATCTTCACGAGGTTCAACTTTGAGCAGATAATTAAGTTGTAAATATCAAATTTTGTTTATGGTCATCAGAGTAGTTGGGACATCCCTGCTGCATTTCTCTCAAGTTCTAAACGTCGGTATGCATCAGGTGAAGTTCATAAAACCGCGTAGGGGAGTATAAGTAGTACAACTCATTTCTTCATTTTATCACACAACAAAACACACTGACCCTCAAGGAAAAAAGTCCTCAACACGTCAAAGAAAAAGAATAGTTTGTGGAATTGTGAAATATCTTGCCCTTTTGTAATTTTCATTTAAGAAATGAAATATAATTTAATGATAAATGTGATGGTTTTTTAAGTCAATCTTGCTTCAGATTTCTTTTTCTATTTTTTATCCTTTTAGGAAGATTTGTCCTTATCCTTCCCTCTATTTAAGAGTTAATTTCTCCCTCTTCTTTGTTTGAATCAAATGTATTAGTAAGTCTTCAATACTTCAGAATTCAGTGACTACAAATAGTATTAAATGAAAATTTTTGGAAAGATGAGCTTGGTTTACAAATTTAGTGTGCACCTTTTTTATTGATCACTAGACATAACACGCACTACAGATAAGACGTAAATATACGAAGAAAAGTTGAATTATCGAAGGGGAAAAGTGCGAGGTCTATTATAAAAAAATTGTTGGTTTGAAAAATTGAGGTGACGAAAAAAAGAATAAAGCGTAGCTCTCTCGAGAAAATCGAAGAAGGGACTGCGCTATATTAATGTGTTTTTTTTTATGGGAAAACAAGATAAATCTTGATGCAAAATCCATAATATTTTGAAACGTATGTTATAACAATATTTTAAAATAATTTTTCGTAGTCCAAAATAAATAAAAAAACTCTTTCAAAAATCATTCCCAAAGATAAATTAGTTTTTAAGAATCAAATATTTTAAAATAAATTCATTCAAATAAATAAATAAAAAACAGCCCTAGACTATAAAATTAGGCACGGCCATATAAGAGGAACATGGACGTGCAGCTGTGATACGGTCCATAAGAGAAGTGGGCTCAGCAAGTTTACTAAACGGGCCTAAGGCCCATTCAGACCTCATAACCATAAACCCTACCTTTACAAATAGAGGGTCTCTTCCTCTTGCGTTGGGATTTTACCGGTAGCCGCTGCAGCTGAACGTACCAGAGAGAGAAGCTTCAATTCATCAAAATGGGTGAGTTATTTCCCAATTCCTTTTTCAATTTCAATGGGATTTGATGGTTTCTCTGAACACCGAGACGATGATGTTATGTCTTAATGGTTTGTTTGGTTGATGTTTCGATTACAGGTAAGGTTCACGGATCTCTCGCACGTGCGGGCAAAGTGAGAGGACAAACTCCTAAGGTGGCCAAGCAAGACAAGAAGAAGAAGCCACGCGGACGCGCTCACAAGCGGATGCAATACAACCGCCGATTCGTCACCGCCGGTAATTTTGTCTTCTTCTCTCCTTACTTTACCCTTCTTATGTCTAAATTCAAATCCCAATGCTATTCAACTTCTTTAATTTTTATCTTATTTTCTCTTTTCTACCGAAAAATAATATTTTGTTGCGTTAAAGTTTTAGGGTTTCTGAATTTGGGGCTTTCATAATGTGGTTGTTTAAGTTTTGATTTTTGGCTTTGTTTTGATTGTAGTGGTGGGATTCGGTAAGAAGCGTGGACCAAACTCGTCGGAGAAGTGAGGGGCGTGTGGATGATGATGGGTTTTCGTAGTTTGCAAAATGTATCACTTGTTTTGTTTTTATTTGATTGATGACTGAAAGTTTGATAGTTACGATTATGCTTCAATGAAGGATTTTTTTGACTAGTTAATATCATAACTTTATATTTCCCTCACGGACGATTGTTTTAGAGCTTTTCCTACACAGATTTTGTTTTGCTTCTATTAAATTGGGGTGAAGTATGCATACATGGAATACCAAGCTTATCACTTAAATATTTTTGTTCTGTTTTTAGCTTTTTCAGTTATTATGTCATGTCCTTCGTTACTTAATGTTACAAACTATATAATTTGGAGGCTTATGAGAGGAAAACATATAATTTTGGTCCCCTCTTCAACCTGCTTTCACCAATGTTGTAAATAAGTTCTGGTTTTTGTTGTTGCTAAATAAATGTTGTAAAACATGAAATATAATCAAATAAAATGAAAATTATGATCGTTAGTGTTGGGAAGTGAAACAACAAAGAAGTTCTCACCAGATGTCCATACTTGCATTCTAGGACAGGATTGCTCTTAAATTCGACCATTAAAGTGTCATCAGAAGGTTCTTTCCTGTTTTGTCCACCCATGTGTTGCTGTTTGATGGATTTTTTATTTCTGGAATTGGTATTTGAAGCTACGTCTTTATTTTCTGAAATAATGAATAATAGTATAGTTATTGGTTTTAAATTGAATAGTTAGATTTTTAATAGAATACATGCAGTAACAAACTGTGAATGAAGTTAAGATATACTTGTCTGGTTTGTTAACCAACTGTGTATTGTCAACATGAGTTATATTCTTGAACTCATTGGTTAGAATTCTACTGAAATTTGAATAGTTTATGTATGGTTCACAGATTTTTTAGGAAAAATGGACATATTTTCTTTATTTAGGTTGTTTGAATTTATCAATTGAGTTTAAGAATGTGCAAAATTATTCATTAACGTTTACAAAATCAGCTGATATCAAAACTGTTATTATTTTATTGAATGAAAATGCCCCTACATTTAAGATACTTCTACATATTCTTCGACTGGCTTATAGAAATGGCTAATAAATACTAAATAATCATAATTTCTCCTATCATTTTGGTTTTCTTTTTTCACAATTTTGTTGTTTATGTCATTTAGAAAGAAACTATTTTGGACTCTGGTTTTTAGAAATGGCAATTAAATACTAAATAATCGTAATTTCTCCCATCTTTTTGGTTTTCTTATTTCACAATTTGGTTCTGTCATTTTGAAAATGATTTTTTAACCAAAAGCTTTTAAACAGAAATTCAATCACCATGTTATTATTCCCTATTTCTTATAACTGTTCTCTGTCCTTGCTCATGTTTCTTTTTGTTATATAATTAATCTTACTGTTAAATTTATAATTATATATCATTGTAGGCGTCAAGCATGTATATTTTATATTTGTGTTTAATATGAAGGAAAAAAAAAATAGTTTACATTATAAGGAATGCATAATTTTCTCTGTTGCTATATGATGTTAATGTGCAGGTTTAATTTGAAACCCTAAATCGAACTTGTAGTCAATTTTAAAGTAGTGTTTATTATCGTTTCTTTAATAGCAGAAGGTAGTTCTTATATCCCCCGTTTTGCCAATGATCATACTCGATTTGTTTATGAATGTAAATATGGTATTGATCATATTCTAAGTATTTCTATAAGCAATCTACTGTATGAATCCTAACTTTTTTGTATTTATTGATTATTATCTTAGGAAGGAATTCATGAATTCATCCGAAGTTAAGTGGTTCTATTATACAAGCAAATATTATACAATAAAGCCTGTTCTGCTGTGAAAATTTCCAAAATAAAGAAAGATGTTTATAAATCGTGGCTTTATTAGTTGCAAAAAGAAAAGCGTTGGACTTAAATTAAATCATGATGCCAATAAAACTATAACAGCAGCAAGCTTAAAAAAATCTTAATTATATTGTTAGACTTGATTTTTTCTTAGTGGCGAAGTTATGTAATTAGACTGTTTAGATCAAAAGCGTCTATGAAATTGGTCAAACAGTAACCAAAATGCAAAAGTTTAGATCATATGTTTTGTTTTATTTTAAAATCAGTGCACATTTGCTCTAGTGTTTTGAACAAAACGCCAGAACATTTATTTAATTGTATCAATCAATCCAGGAATGAATAAGGTTCTGTTGTAGGACCGGATAATTAGCTGCATTCGCCCCTCCTGGGCTCCAATTTTACATTTATCATTGCCATCTAAGTTATCTTCTTGTTCTGAACAATGCATATAAATTGTATTTATAGGTTCTCTTAAAATACATCATGAATTTAACTACCCGATACAGTTTGATACGCACATAATTTAATAATTTACAAGCTCAATGTGCAAGTACCATTATATCGCCTCAAAATTGTATTCTACTCAGTTCAGAATGTATAAATACTTCATTTAGACCAAGCAGATTGCTTTTTTAAATAAATAAAAAAAAAAAAAGACGCATGAAACATTATTGCCTAAAATACAGTTTGAATCGTACAAATGAATGTGAAGTCCTCATTTGACTATATCTGCGAGTTCTAAAACTCAGCTGAGCCAGGTGTCCGAGGAAAAGGAATAACGTCCCTTATATTGTCCATTCCTGTTGCAAACTGAACAAGTCTTTCAAATCCCAAACCAAAGCCTGCATGAGGTACTGCATCAAGAAGACACTGTATCTTGTCAATATAATCGAGTTAAAAAGTTCAAACATGAATAGACTTAATTGATAGAACAATAGCGTCGCCACATCACTCTTTCAAATATTTCTATCATCAAATTAACGAAATGTTTTCTTTATGGAAGATACAAACATATATGAATTTATATGTTTTATATACTAATTTGATAATAAATTATTGATTTAAACAAGTTTTTAATACCTCAACAATTAGTTCGTATTAAATTGATACCACAAAAGAAACAGTATTTTTATCCCAACATTTAACAACTATATTAATTTGTTCCTGATAATTAAGGTTACTTCTAAGTTAACAGTACATATGTTATAAGATGATTACATGTTAACACCATTAATTCAAAGATAATATTTACTATCAAGAACAAATTAGCATAGTCTTTAAATATTGGGATAAAAAAGCACTAAAAATTTTAGAGGTACCTATTTCAATATGGACCAAGTACCAGAAACTTATTTAACTCTAAATGTTTTGAACTAACAGGTGACGTTGGAAGACCATTTAAGTGTGTTTACTCGACAAAAAAAAAAAAAAAAAAAAAAAATGAAACAATTGCAGAGCTTGCAATTTACCAGCTGCAACAACAGTTTTATATAAACCCAGTTGGATAAAAGCAGCAAAATTCTTTTGCCCCAAAAGATGAAATGAGACTTTCCAAATGAAAGATAAAAGCAAAAGAAAGGGTAATTTATTATTCTGAGTGATTTACGTCTTGTACGGCGTGGTACAAATAGGTAAAGAGGCTGAAAGAGAAAGACATCTGACCTGAACCATATCGACGCAAATCAAGATACCACCAATATGCATCCTTATTTAGTTTTAATTCATCTAAACGAGCTTCGAGATACTCAAGCCTTTCTTCCCTTTGGCTTCCACCAATAAGTTCACCAATCTAACAGACAGACATGTAGATAAGTTTACATTGTGCATAAATAAGAACATAAAACTAAGAGCTGTGTACCGTAGAACTCCAATGTTATCCCATCAGGCAAACATTCCCGCCCTAAATAACATTAGAGAAAGGCTAACAACATATTTTTTTAATACAACATTTACTATTATTAACTGATGAAATCACAAAATTGTGAGTCTCGCTATTTAAGGAATTTCACTCATGATTTTGTAGCTTTCAATATATTTTAATCATAAGAGAATGTCTTAGAATGAAGATGCTGCTAGTACTCCTCTACATTTTTATACGAATCAAACCTAAACCACTAATCTTTCGGATAGCGCTGTCATAGAACTAGATCAAAATCGGGAGTAAAAGTACCATCTTTACTGATGAAGCCTAGTTCCCAATCTTGCCCCAACATGGGTACAGTACCAAGAACTGAAACTGTACAAAGAAAAGGAAATTCTCTGGACATTCGAGAGATCCAGAACCCTCAGCCACCAAACTGATTCTCCAATGACTAACTACTCCTTCAACCCCTCTTCCTAGTTATAGGCAACATGCCTTATTTCTCTAATTCTTTTGATTATACTATGTAACTAACTAAGGGATCGTCTATTGTAATGAAAATTTTATTCACAAACACTACTTGATGGTTATAATAAGAAAGAGATATCTTATAAATTACCCCTGGAACCAACATGTCCATGGCCGCGACTGTCTTTCCATCATCATTCAGTCGCATATAGAATGCTTTAATATCCTGCAAAAATTAAATTCAACAACTTCACTAAGTTTGATTTACCTGTTTTTTTTTTTTTGTTTTTTTTTTTTTTTGTTTTTTTTTTTTGTGTGGATACACAGAATCCTGATCGTTGGTCCATTTCATAAAACTTACGTAAGACAATGACAAAGCATTTTTGTGGTAGAATATGCATTTTTTTCCTTTGTGATTTTTGTGCAGGGAGGAGTGGAAGTTGAGCAGAAGAATGTTACTTCTACACTATTTTCCCAGCCACTTCTTTCAGCTTTTGTGGATTTTATGTTACCTCTAAGGTCAAAAGTTCTTGGTCTTTCTTTTATATTGACGCCCTTTTTAAAATTATTTATAACACCATAATGTCTTCAATATGCCATGTTCGAAAGACGAGAGGAGAAGGTAGCATGCCTTTGGATAATCTCTAACTATCACTGGGCATCCATTGTATGCCTCTTCAGTTATATAGCGTTCATGTTCACTCTGAAGATCACAGCCCCATTTCACCTATGAATGCAAGTTGAAAAATATGTCAAATACAAACAAACTTGAAGAACTTTACGAATCAAGTCATTTCACTTTTAGGAAAATAAAGTTTATACAACAACGACAATCCAATCCTGAGTCATTAGTTGGACCAGCTACTAAGATGAATGAGAGTATATTTAGAAGATGACCAATTTTGAACAAAATGAAAGCAAGAATAGGACAGGTCATGTCCAAGGGATGGGGGAGCAAACAAAAAGGAAGTTACAAGATATCATCTTAGTGTGTTTGATTTGCTAAACAATAAACACTATAAAGTACAAAACAAAAATACTTGTTCCATGTTTGATTTTAGAAAATGGTCATGGGATAGAATAAAACATAAGATAAAGCACAGGGTAACTGCACATTCTACAGGATTACTGAAAATGAAAAAAAAAAAAAAAAATTAGCAAGTTACCGGGAATTCAAATTTCTTTTTTGATCCTGACAGCAGATCTATCGCTTCAGTGTAGCTTATTTGCACAACATCTTTATCTGCTACATCCTTTTATAATGACATCAAAATAATATATAGAGATCAAATTGGTAATTATAACTGATACATCTAGGTAGAAATTATATAAAGGAAAGCAATATGATGGTTACACTGAGAACTCATACACTCAAGCGATCAATGATTCCTTTATTAATCCATGTATCGAAAAACTCCATGTCTTCCTTGCAGTTGTCGAGAACATATTTTATCTTCAAGAATCAAATACATGAAGCACACAAGCTTTAATATGAAGAAATAATATAATAATCTTTGCAAAAAATAATCTAAAGTCGATGACAACTTTGTAGTATTAGCGGAATGTAACATACTACAAACTGGAGATAAGCAGATGCACAAGCCATGTCATCATTAAGATCAGCAAATGCAAGCTCCGGTTCAATCATCTGAATAAACAATATGACAATGCCCTTTAGTTATTGTTCCATTACACATGCATTACAACTAATAAGAAAAACTAAGCACCTTAGAAGCAAAAAGGGATGCATAATCCAGCTTCTTTTTAATTCAAATTGAACGCACAAGAAAACAAAATCACTAACCCAAAATTCAGCCAAGTGCCTAGAAGTGTTGGAATTTTCAGCTCGGAATGTGGGACCAAAGGTATACACCTGCATAAGTACCATATTCAATGTATATTTCAGTCATTAATTTTAAAAAGGCTAGATTTTAAAGAAGGCAAGACAACTGCCAAAAAATGAGAGAAGGTGACATATATACATCAGAGAGAGCTGTTGCATAAGTTTCAGCATTGAGTTGACCTGAAACAGTCAAGAATGCTGGTTTTCCAAAGAAGTCCTGATTCACAGAATGCTTCAGATTAGTGCATAAAATACAATAATCGCCTTACACGCTATATTGACAAGCTTGTATTAAAAGAGTAGGGATATGAAGTTGTCTCACTTGTGACCAATCAATTAATCTGTCATTCTTTTTTGGAATTGCATCAACAGGAGAATCTGTAGTATCTTGAGAACTTGGTATCTGTAAATTGAAGGCAAAAAAATCAAATACTAAATGCTTAATAAGATGAGAAAACTTCCAGCAGACTTATAAGTTATAACCCAATCTTTTAACCATTTTTAAATTATGGAATCGAACTTCCTTCGTTGAGGGAAACCATTATCAAGGGGATGCTATGAGTAGTGATTACTGAGTAAACAAATATACTCTGCATGTCTTGTGTATACTTCAAAATCTAAATACAATAAAGAATTCAAACAAAATTCTGACTGCATAAAATTTGTTAATTTAAATTCTACGGCAGAAATGAGAAAAATTTCCAGATAAGAGAGACTGCATCAGAGAAAACACCAGGAAAAACCATTGAAAAGACTTTGCTCCAAATAGTTTTACTAAAATTGTTTTAGACAGTGTTCAATGACACTGATTGACAAACGAGGCTGATTGAACATAAGGTGATTTGGTTAATGTTGTTGCTAAAGTATTATCAACCAGCGTTTCTTAATAAGCTAAAGAGTGTCATCCCCAGATATCCCTCCTTCTCCAGAGTCTAAGCTAAAACCAAACGTTCTCCTCTCCTGCTCACAGCACAAAAAGTAAAGGATAATAAAACATTTTCTTTTAATGGTTTAGTTTGCTCTACTGTGACTTTCAGGAATTACTTTCTTGTGGGGATCATAGTAGTTTGGAATGAAAGACTGCTACCCCCACAACCATGGTTTTCTAACAAATTTCCTATTAATGAGATTTTTTGGTGAGTCAGGGAAGATGAGTGGAGATTTAATCCTTGAGTATTCAAAGGGCATTAATAACATATAATTTGATTAAAAATATTCATATAAAGTGGAAGTAGCTTGTGGAATCGGAAATACCAAAGTAGTAACACAGAACTGTTCACCAGCTCCCTCACAATCTGAAGCTGTGATGATAGGACTTGAGATCCATACAAACCCATTTTCTTGGAAGAACTTATGTGTAGCATAGGCCAAAGCATTCCTAACCCTTGCAACCTGAATTCATTTTGTATAAGAAAAAGATAAAGATAATTGCAAAAATAAAAAATAAGGTAATTTCCTAAGCGAAAATAGTAACAGAAGTTACACAAATTAATACTCTGGTCAGAATTTTGTGCGTAAAGTATATAGAAATCAAAACATTATATGTAAATAAAAAATTGAGGGAAGGAAATTAAAAACCATAAGCTAAAAATTCATTGCCACTATATGAATTTTCTGCATAAACCTATGAAGAGATATGAACTGATTGAGCACCCTATTTGTAGATAAATTGCAAAAAGCTACAAAGTAGCTTCACTGGATTCAATTGATAAGATGGCGATTAAAAATGTATTGATGGTTAGAATTTTAAGCAAATTAACCATTACTTAAAACTCCTACTAAAGAAGAGACATAAAACTAGTTGGGCCAGAGTATTTTTTGCACTCTGCATGAAGTATAATTAACACCAATAAAATACTTCGAGTAATAGAATGCATCAAAGTTTGGAGACACCCACCCCCACCCTCACCCCCAAACAGTAGTGCTCGTAAAGAAATTCTTCATGATATGAAACCAGCTAGATAATCAATCGTCTAAAAAGTGGCATCACATGACAGGATAGACGAAAAACAACAATATTTGAGAAATTTAAGATAATAATTTAAACTAAAGCAAATTAATGAATTGTCCTTTTTCATGATTAAGCAAAGGCATAAGAAGGCAAGGTAAAAACAAATATGACAAAAATAGGAAACCATACTGCACCAAAAGTATTTGTCCTCGCACGAAGATGTGCTTTTGTTCTTAGAAATTCTCTGCTGGCTCTTTTCTTTTGGATGGGAAAAGAGGGATCACTCTTGCCAATCTGAAATTGTAAGACCAAAGTCTTGCATGCATGAGTCACCTTGGAGTTAAAGATCTAAATGAACCAAGTTGGAAACATGTAACAAGCCTAATGCAAGACCATGAAAAGAGAAAATAAAATCCAGTATACTATAATCACTTGCAGCACTAACGATAATTTTAGTCACAAGATTATCATCATGAGAAAAGTTGTCCTTTCCATTGCCATTTACACTAAAAGGGAAAAAGAAAAAGAAAAAAACAAGCAAAAGCATAATGGAAGCAAAAATGAAGTCAGTGGTCTAAAATCTAAATCATACTAGGAAATTAGATTCAATAAACAACCAAACAGTGGTTAATGAACAATGAATAAAATTTAAAAAGCTTAAAGACAATGTTTTCATAAGCAGTACCAAAAAACCAAAGCAAACTCCTTATAACGTAGCCAGGTGAGACTGACTGTCCACACTGGTACTTCGTACTCACAAAGATGTTCAAAATACGAAAAAGAACGAAACAAATAGCAGCTATAAATTTAATATATTGTATGGTAGAAGTGTGCGCAACATTATGTTGGATTATATACTCAAATAAAGAAAAAAAAATGTTAAAATTGATAAAGTCTTGAAGAAACGAAGGGAAAAAAATTGATATGATAAAATAGAGCAAAATGGTGAGAGGTTGTTTTATTACGAATAAGGGAGAACTAACCAGCACAATTTTGTTGACCTTCAACTCCACTTTCTGTTTGGATCCTTGGCTCTTCACCACAACTCCTTGCAACCACACGGAGGCACCAGTTGTAACCAAGCCAGATTCTACCTAATAACAACCTTCAAACCTTCAAGAGAGATGGTAACAAAGGTTTGTCCTGATAAACTTCTCCAAAAGTATTTATATAGGAGAAGAAAACAAGGAGAAATGAAATATACTTTGTAAACTAAATTTAACTTACATATAAACTAATTTGTAAGAATCCTTCCAAGTTATGTTTTCTAAAAGCTACTTTTCCGCTTATGCACTAGCCTATTCTAAACTACATAAAAACTTATTTCATTTCCTTCTCTAGTGTTTCCCGATAAGTTTATCAACACAAACCTAAATATAAAACCACGATAGCAAAAGCAAGCACACCTGATCGTAACCTTCAGCGTCTGAGTTCAACACACATTGCATGTTAGAAAGGCAAGAACCATCGTTAATCTACACACAATCAACAATTCACTCAATCAGCAATTGCATTGCAAATACTAGCTAATTACAATAGAAATCGGTCTAATGCCTTGCCTCGATGAAGGTCACGCTACTCTGAAGGCGAAGCGTGCGAACCCAGCCCTGCACGACGAGGTCGCGGCCGAGCACGTTGGCGCCATCGCCTTCTTTGATTTCGGAAACCCTAAGCTTCTTGCGGAAGTGTTCGACTCTGCTGGCGGAGGTTGGAAGTGCGGCGGCGCAGAAGGAGCGGCGCGAGGGGAAGGGAGAAGGAGGGAGGAAGAGAGATTTGTGGAGTGAGAGAAAAGCAAGTGCCGTTGTTGCGGCGTAAGGTTTGAGGCGGAGGGGCCTCGCTGCTATTGCCATTGTTATCGCTTTTGCGGCGCCAACGCCAATGATAGCAGCCATTTGCGTGTTGGTGCCTCGCCGACCACACCCTACTCACTCTCCGACAAGTCTTATCCCCGTTCACCTCTTTTTACACTGCCTAAAACTACCTTATTTTTTTCCCTTATGGATTTTTAGCCAAATTGATCAAAACTTATAACTAATTAATTAATATTAATATTTGTTGTTTGCATGATATATTAGTATAAATAAATAATGGCTTTTAATATATCACTTATATATATTATAACTGAATTTATAATAAGTAAATGACTTTGAATATATACAACAATAATGACTTCAAGGGTGTAACACCAAACAAGTAAAATGTTGAGAAGTGTTAAAATCTTCTTGGACGGTGAGCATATATAAGTCACAACATAACTATAACAGATAGTTGTGGTTAGTTTGTGCAATTGCTATTTTGAATAATAGGTAGTTTAAAAGTAATTAGTTTGGATTACTTACTTTGAATAATAATTAGGTTTAGGAAGACCAAAAAATTTAAAAAAGAACAAAGTATAGAACGAAGAAAATCTGAAAAAGAAAAATAAGTAAAGGAGGAGATATATATTTAGAAAGTTTTATTAAATTATTTCAATATATTTTTAATGTGTCTATAAAAGAAACAGATCTAAAAGTGGTTGTAAAGTCTAAAATTTATCCACTATTTTACAAAAATTATTGTCATAAAATTTAAAATTATCATAAATTATGTGGATTGTATTTTCACATTAAAGAATATATTTAAAACTTTCTAAACATTATTTTTATTTACTTTATTATAGAGTTATATAAGGATTTATTGATTAGTTTTTCATTATCTAAATATTACCTAGATAAAACACTAATATTTTAATATGTATAGAACTTTAATATATGAAATTAATCATAAAAGTTAAAATATAAAATTTAATTCTATCTCTATATTAAAAATAAAATAAAATAAATATATAATCTAATTATTTAAAAGATGCTACCATAACTATATAAAATATCTTCCATCATATTAAGCTCGAAACACATCTAACAATGATTTTTTTTTTTTTTTAATCAAACACATCTAACTACAATGATTAAACATTAAATATTTAAACAAGTTTTAACATCATTGTTGGGCCACACATATTTTAAGATTAGATGTTTAAACAAGTAATGAATTAATGACAAGCAAGATGTAGAATACAAAAAACACAAGAAAAGAGTTAAATTACATTCTGCCGTCTCCAAATTGAGGTTATATATAATCCTTAAGTATAACAACAAAATCTAACACACACAAAGTGTCTTTCTCGAGGTCTTTTTATGCTTTAAGAATTAGTATTTTTTAATTTTTTTTACCTGGCAACATATTAAAAATTATTGAACTTAAATTCTCTTCACACTTACACCTTTTCACTATAGAAAAATGGGTTAGGGCAAGAATTAATTAATTCATCATATAAAGACACACGTACACCTAGAGATAAAAAAAAAAAAAGTGTTTTGAAATAAAACAATAAACTTACTGAAAAGTTTTGAACAACGGATCATTAAATATTTGTCACAAACTTTGCCTTCTAATAAGATTGAAATCTCTCTTTCTCATTCTTTCTTCTGTGTACCGTAGAGAAAATGTTTTTTTTTTATGTATATAAATATATTGTGTAGTTGAGATAACGAGTCTAAACACAATTCTACAAGTTTGTCCAAAACATATAATGTTGGAGGGTTTATTTTAGAAGGAAAATTGGGATAATTGTAGTACCAGATAACTTGGAGTGTTTATACACTGATGTTATTATTTATGACTATGTATTTCTTCATGAACAACTTTAAGGTTAGGGTTATTAAGGACCTAGAAGGTAAAAAGAAGAGGAGGATCAGTATCAAAATTAAAGACTTTTTGACTGAACAAAGTTTACTTAATATTAAAAGAGAAAGTGGGGCAGAAAAGATAAATTGGTAATCCCTAAATCCTAATCTGAAAGAATATAAAATAATAATGATCTTAATGATAAACAATATCAACAAAATATGAACACAAGTAACATGAAGAAAAATAACACTAAATATAATCACACATGTTGAAAAGTGATTACTTTATTATTGAGATTGATTATTTAATATTTATATATCAAATACATAAATACAACATAATCATTTTATGTAGCATTTCGGTTGTAGTAATAAAAAGGTTAAAAATATTTTAAGCTATCGTTAATATTTTTTTTATATGGTATAATTTATTAGCTATAAATAAATGTTTTTTTTATGAAATAGACAAATTTATTTATGATGAATTTTCATAAAATTTCTTAATACACTTTTGTGTTTAGAAGATGACATTGTTTTGTAAATAACATCATACTATAGAAATATATTTAGATCATATAAATAAAATGTAACATTTTGACCTACATTTAAGTAAGATGCCATCCTTTACGTGTACTTAATAAAAGACGTTTGTTCCTATTATATAAAAATGTATTTAATTATTTGTTTTATTAAAATTCAGATTGGATTTTTAAGTAAGATGCCATCCTTTACGTGCACTTAATAAAAGACGTTTGTTCCTATTATATAAAAATGTATTTAATTATTTGTTTAATTAAAATTTAGATTGGATTTTTAGAGTCCTTATAAAATATAAAGTGTACAATAAACTTAATAAGAAAATGGGTGTCGAAACCTTAATGACTTAATGCTTCAACTATTGTCGTAAGTTTTTTTTGTCTTTTTTCTTTATAAAAATAAAATTAACTACCTTTTACTGATTCAAGAATAATCAATAAAATTTAAATAATAGATAGGAATATTGATTATTTAGATAGTGAACAATAATATCTCTTTCTAAATAAGGTTTATATTTTAGAGTTTTATTAGGTCAAAGAAAAAGGAATCCTTATTACTAAAACATTATCTAATAACTTATAAGTCTTATATTATCCGGTATAAGATTTTTCTTATTAATTTATGCATAAGTTTCGCTAAGAATAAATAATATATTTTTTTAGATTGTAATTGAACCTAAGAAGACCTGGATAACATACTACTGCTAAATGGTTTAGAAATTCTAGTCCATCAATTATTTGTAACATGAAAATTTATTTATGGATTTGTTAAAAATGATTGAAAGTAGTTTTTGGATAAGACAACTAGAGTGAATTAGTTGATTTTCTTTTTTACTTTATGTGGATCGAGATCACCTGTCCTTAATATTTTAATATGAAATCGAGGACCTATTCGAAATCTAAAACATCTTCTAAATAAAGTATAAGATTAATTTCTAATTAAATATAATATTAACCTCCAATCATTTTTGTTAATACGATTCTAAAACTTATTTATACTTTTATCTGTTAATAATATATGCGCAAAAAACTTATTTCAACTTTATAAATAACTTGTTACTGCGAGAGATAAGAGGGTATTTAATAATATTTATTATTCATAGCTATACTCAAACTAACTCATAATTCACCCACCACATCTTGAATGACAAGAATCAGATCCATGTATAAACACTTCTATTTGTTCATCTTGTGATGTTATAATATAATTCAATATATTTGATCAGTCAACTTCTTTTAGAGATATATTTATTTACATTTTTATCTATTCATCTTATGATGTCATAATACAATTCACTATATTCCTAGATAGCATAAATGTAAAAAATAAAAATAAAAATAAACTTTCAGTTTTATTTTTAAATTTTAAACCTTTAGGCCAATGAAAAACTTAAACAATAAACTGGTACTTTTAAATTTATAATAAATAGATTTTTAATATACAACGTATACCTTAACTTTATAATAAATATGTTTTAATGTACAACTTCTTCTTCATATTTAATTTTCATCTCTACTGTTTAAATTTTAATAGTTAAAAATAATCATATATTATAATTTAATTTTCCGTTGTAATTTTAGAAAATACAATTTATATTATGAATGTGAATTGTATTATAATTTATTTATTAAAACATTTAGTGTAATTATATAAATAAACATATACCTCTTAAGAATGAGAAAAATGAAATAAAATGACACGTCGACATACATTTGAAGCGAGGAAAAAAAGGAAAAAAATATAATAAAATTAGATTAAAAAAAACTTGATATGATTATAAATGAATGACGAGAATATAATTTGAAAAAATCTAGAAAAAAAAAAAAAAAAATAAAAAAAAAAAAAAATAAAAAAAAATAAATAAGATAAAAAAAAAAAAACAAAAATAAAAATTAAAAAAAACTAAAAAAAAAAAAAAAAAGTATTGATATGGTAAATGACAAGAACAATGCAATTGGAATAGGATGAGAAACAACACTGCATAGTTATTTTATTCATTCATTCATTTGCCGTAGCAGCAGTGTTGTGTGTGGCGGTGGCAACCATGGCTGACTCCTCTCAAGACCTCGACCAACTCCTCGATAGTAACTTCTTCCTCACTCACTCTCACGCTCTCTGAATTTGAATTATTTAGCTATTTTTCTCTCTTTATTAGACTGTCTCATTCGGTTATTTCAGGTGCTTTGGATGATTTTCAGTCCTTCAACCTTAATCCTTCTGTTCCAAGGTTATCGTTTCGCGTCTTTGTTCCACTCTGCAATTCTTTTAATTTATTTTATTTTACTGAATTTTTGTGTGTCTGTGTCAATTGAATTGTGTGTTGGAAGTGGGGGAGCAATTGCGAGCAAAAACGAGAGTTCTTCGTTGCCGTCGGGGGTTCAGGGATTGGGCATGGGTTTACCTGATTTGAGAACGAAGAAAAAGGGGAAGCAGAAGGCTTCGAAGGACGTCCACGTGGCGGAGGCGCTGAACAAGCTGAGGGAGCAGACCAGAGAGGCTGTGAAGGGCCTGGAGTCTATGAACCCTCCTGCTGCTGATGATTTGGGGAAGGATGCCTTGATGGAAGATTGGGTCAAACAGTTTGAGCAGCTTGCTGGCTCTCAGGTATTCTTTCTTTCCTTTTTTTATCCTTTGAACCAATTTGTACTTGATGTTAGTTATTTAGTAATTTCTCTTGTCAAAGCGCTTTAAGTCTGTTGTGTTATCTAGTTGTGAGGTGAAAATCTGTAGTGGATTTTAGGGGCAGTTGTCTGTGTTTGTTTTTGCATCTTCATGTAGTCTAACAGTTTGGATATGTGAGAGGGGGCGCTATGGTGATATAGGGTTTTAAATTTCTGTGTTGTGGCTGTGGAAACTCTAAAAACCTTGATGTTGCAGCCAAAATAGTGTCCTGCTTGTTGAGATGGAATTTGAGTATCATCAAAGTTTGTTGGTCTCCTGCTTTGAGTGTAAGGAACCTAGGTCTTTGGTTTGATCCATGTGTATAGAAAAACACCAACCTTCTGTTCCAGGAGGGTGAGCATTCTCTGGAAAACTGAAGAAAGATTAAGTTTGGCAACTGTGTCATTTTTTTTCTCTCAGTAATTAATTTGTCTGCTGCTGCTTTGGACGATAATGAGCTGTGTACTGGTTGTTGTGATGTGTCCTGTGTGTGATATTCCTCTCATCTCTGTTTTTAAATGGCCTCATCTCTCACAAAAAGATACTCTTCTCACCTGATATGCACACGCACATAAAACATAATATAATATAATTTATAAAAGAGACAGATTTTGGGCCAAAGGACAAAGAGCTGTTTGCACTTACCTGGGTTTTGTGTATTGGAAGAATCAATAGTTGTGTATCAGATGCAAATCAGTAATGTATGGAGGTTTTTATTTCTATTTTTTGAAAATGTGTTTTTTTTATACTGTATGTATATACATATCGGTGCGTCATAGAGCTTTGTCAAAGATGAACACATATAAAAGTGGTCCACCAGTGATAAATTTATTTCAAAATTTATAATCTTTAGTGTCCAGAAAATTCTGACTAACCCCAGACTGCATTAACAACCTTTGTAACATTATTGGACATCTCAAGGTTATGGTAGAGTCATCTGATACATAAGAGATAAAAGAATGAAAGAATAGGGTAATTCACACAGTCTATTGATATTATTCAATTTGACCAAGAAGCTGACTGCTAGATACAGGAATTGGTGAAGTTTGAGGGTCACCTTCCTTCCCATAACTGAGTTAATTTGTAACTTTAGAACTAACTTCCCTTCCCTCTTATTTGTAGTCAATTCTATTTATATCTGATTTCCCCCCCTTTCCCTTTACATACATGTTCTTTGCTACTGGTTGCCTATCAGATTAGCTACCTTCCCAATTACCTTCAATCATTTTTTCCCAGAAAGTCAAATGTTCACCACTCTTGAGACCACTAAATTCTTGCATTTGTATCTTGTGGAGTTTCTGTTTATGCTGCTTTAAATGAACATCAAGGATTAAATTTTTATGTTGTATAGTCTCTTTCATATACGCTTTGGAAGATCGTTGATTGGAACTCCTATAAAAAGAAATCAATTTGCGACATTGACATTCCACTTTTATAAGTTTTTAAATGTTATTCCTGCTTCTTTAAACAAGTTTTCATGCATTTTCTACCTGTGAGGCACTTTTAAACTGGTGCTTGCTAGAACCTACCTTATGATGGTGATTGATTGCTCATATATATCCTTTGTTTCTTTATGCTCTTTTTGTTTACGATTTACATTGAAAATGGGATTTACTTATCTTTATTTAATGACTTAATCCAATCCAACTGCTCATACTTTATAAATCTATGTTGGTATCATTATGATGACTTACTATGCTTGGTATTTTCTGAGTTTTGAATGTCATGAAATTTTGAGTTCAGTTCATCCTAGCCCAGATTTTGGCACTTATTTTGTGCGTGTCAAGTTTTCCCTTTATGGAAATTGGAATGCAGTGATCTTACTTTTAATGTAACAACTCAAGTTCATATATTACATTTAGATTTCACCTTTGCTAAAGATATAATCAAATTTGTATATAGTGTGTGTAAACCTCACGTTATAGACCAGGAACCGGTTTTATATGATTGAATTAGACTTAAAAGTCCACTTTCTAAAAATTACATTCAAAGGGTGTTTGTCATGGTGGCAACTTGTTTAATTTGGTTTTTGTATTGAATTTGATAACTTATGTTTTTGTTGAAGAAGTTCAAACATATATGAAGAATTAAAGTTGGAATCTACTAATTAAGAGAATGGAAAGTAAAGAGAAATTTGGACTGTATGAACTTTGATGTGTCCTTTTGCTGAGCTCCACAACGAAAAGAGACTGGTGACAAAAGCAGAAATCGAGGCCTGGAATACTTCTATCATACACAAACATAGACTCTATTATATCTTCTTTTAAATATATGAAGCTAACCAGACTAGACAAAACAATTTGCCAAGTTTGGTTATGATTTTTTACTTAGAGGAAGCAAGTGATTATGAGCATCAAAGATATTGTAACTACTTATGGCGCTATTTCTTATTTTTTTCATCTTGGAAATACCGTATCTTGACTTCCTTTCCTGGATTTAAAGCTAATAATGTTATTATTATTATTATTATTATTATTTTGTCTAGGACATGGAATCTATTGTGGAGACCATGATGCAGCAACTTCTGTCCAAGGAGATTCTTCATGAACCAATGAAAGAAATAGCAGAAAAATATCCCAAGTGGCTGGAAGAACACAAATCCAGCTTAAGCAAAGAGGAATATGAACGTTATGCACACCAATATGAATTGATACGAAATCTTAATGATGTTTACGAAACTGATGCCGGAAACTTTAACAAGATTGTCGAGCTCATGCAGAAAATGCAAGAATGTGGACAGCCACCAAATGAAATCGTCCAGGAGCTTGCTCCCGACTTCGACTTAGCCAGTCTTGGCCAGTTGTAAGTTCCCTTTGTTATGTGTTGGTGGTGTTTATCACACTATGTACTTGTAGTATTAATCATTGTTTACTATTTCTTAAGCAAGACCCTCGTGTGAAAATATGCATCGATTATTTTTAGCTTCCTAAACACTGAACTAGATGAATAGTTTATCTTAAAATTTCACATAAGAGATATAAGTTGACTTTAGAGCTGTTGTTTATGGGGTGAAGCTCAATTATCAGTTCACGCTTATGTTGATAATCAATACTGGCTAATAAAATAAACGGCTTCGTACAATCTGTAAAATCTGTCTCTTTTATTTTAGTACTAACTCAGTGATCTAACTTGGGATGAATTACTACTGCTGAAATGGGTATTAAACTATCATATAAAAGCTACGATTTTATGTAGAATTGGCTAGATCCTAGTTGAGGAATGAAACACCCATATCTAAGGTTTGGTCCTCCCCACTAGGATACCCTCTCCCACGAGGGTGCTTTCCAATATATATTTTTGAAAAATAAAACAGGTTATCTGGCAGCATAGTCATTCTGAAACTTACCTCACCCATTTTTTTTATGTCTTTGTAGTTTACATTTCTGTATGTGCATCAACTGATGTGAACATTTTCTCCTGCAGATCTCCAGAGATGCTTGAAGGTCAGCCAAATTGTTGCATAATGTGAAGCTATTTCTTCCCATTTACCAAGTCTCTTTGATGGTTTACAGGTTTTTAGGAATATTTAATTTTCACTTGTCAGAATAAAATAGTTTTATAGTTTTATGCTGTACAATCTACCCACGCAAGGTTACGAGGAAACCACAATTAAATTCTCCGTTTAAGGTTCTGTATGACGAAGGCATGTCTATCATTCCTGCTGGCAATTATATTACGAGTTGTTAGTTGCAAACAAAATTTGCTTTGTGATTTTTTGAGATTCATTTCGCGTTATAACGAGTAATGACAAGCTATTTTCAAGGCTGAAAAGCACCAGTAGATTACTAGATTCAGAGGTAAGATACACGAATTGTTTTTTCTGATAATGATGCCATAGCTAGCCATTTTGTCCTATATACTATCAGATATTCATCACCAAAATATTTTGTAAGAGTTCCGTGTAAAGTCCCCCTCCCCCGAACATTGCAGTAAAACAAGCTGATAAACACGGAAAATGAAATTTTGTTCATAATAAAATAATCACGATTTGAAAAGTGATACATGAGTATACAGTATAAAAATCAAGCCCTCGACTGTATTTGTCAGTTGAGAAACAAAGGCCTCTTATTAAAGATTGAATGAATGAATTTGCTATGGTTAAACACAAGACAAAAAAGAGGAGAAAATGGCAGCAATAATATTGGATAGACTATAGCTGTGCAATATCTTGTTTTGGGTGTCTTAAAGAAACTGGAGTTGCATATCGCTGGTTCAGCAGTTAGCTAAGCATCAGAGGGTGCAATCCAGTGTCTCCCGTTAACAAAACTCTTGACCAGGAATGGATGGGCAGATTCAAAATCTAGCTCTCGGGCTAATGGGACTCCACGTATAGCAGCAGCACCTGGTCCCCAGCATTTGTACACTCCAAAGAACACAGTCCTAAAGCAGTGGAATTATTGCAAGAAACATACCATAATAAGATATGATTATATAGTATGAAGTATGGTTTTAAGAAATGATAATGGATAGTCGAAAGAAAAACTGTATGATTTAATAGGACTAGAATAAAAGTTATGTCTTACTTGTTATTGTAGGAAGTGTTCCAATCATCCCAACCACCATGTGCAACTATGTTGTCGAAGTAGGTGTAGGCATAGACAATCCTAGAGTACTCGCCCATTGCACGGCCCACATAAATGGGGCCTGTTCCTGTCACCTTGCACCGTACGAATGCGAAGCCTGTTTTCTCGTATGGGGATCTCCTATCTTGGGCTGCTATTGACCCGAACCTCGTCGCAATTGAGTGTAGCCAGCAATCCTGAACCAAACCCCAATATATAATTACACAATAATTGCGTTTTATCTTTTTTAGTTAAAGCTATGCGAGCTATAGTACAATCTTAATTGCTTACTTCCTTCCATGGGTCCAAATTATGCTACATACGAACGATCTTACTTTAACTTATTATCTTTATGCATGTTTAATATAATTTTGTTTAAGAAGTTTTATTTTGGCATATTTAACTTTTTGATCTTCTAATATCAGAATTTTTTGTTTTGGTCCTTATTTCATTCTTTATTTGATTTTCATTATTTTTTTTTTTAATTTTTTAGCTTTTAGTCCCTAATGTTAATTTATTTTTTGTTAACTCTATGATATCAGGATGAGGTTACTCCATACGGGGAAAATTGTCCATTCAATATTATTGATGTCATTAAAAGTGTTACGGAAGACTAAAATCAAAAAATATATATTTATAGAGACTAAGATAACAAAATATTTTATTTATGAGGATTAAAATAAAGAAATATTATATTTTTTTAAACTAAAATTAAAATTAAAGATTTATAAGAACTAAAAATGAAAATAGCATATTTATAAAGATTAAAAACTAAATTTTAGGAAAGAGTGAAATAAACAAGTCGCTAAGGGTGGAAAGTTCAACTAGTTAAAATATATTTTTTAATATATAATTTATCTAAGTAAATACATATCCATCTTATAAAATAAAACAAAAATTGTATATTTTTTCTTTTCATCCTCGTGTATTGAGGTGATATTTTTTATTTTGTAATTGTTAATCAAGTCGATAACTTGGTTCGCATATCATGTGATTGTATCATTATGTCATTCTGATGATGTTCCTAGGGATAGACTTAATAAAGAATATTAACGACAAAAATTAAAAGAATTTAAAAGGAGAACAAAAACCAAACAAATAATAAAATAGAAACTAAAATCGAAACACTCTATGTTGGAATAACTAAAACTTTGATTATTTAGAACAGCATCTTTGAAACAACATTTTAAAATATAAACTTAAGAAAAACATAGCCTTCGTTATGTACAACAGATAATTCATTTACTTGGTACGAATAAACGAGGAAGTTAAACTATTGGCAATTATATTGTTAAATAAAAATATTCACACTATAACTTTTGAAACATTGATGTTATTATTGTTATTTTATGATCGATAATTAAATTTATAAATTTCACTTGGCTTAGTTTTTTGTATTTATTTAGATAGAAATACTTATGTTGTCTATATATTTTTTTCTCTATTAAATAGAGTTTGAGAAAATAGAGAATAGTGAAAATAAGAAAGTACGTACTATTAAATTAAAATAATAGAAACAGCTTTGAGAATAGAGAGTCACGTGTGAGTAGGTCTGGAGCTTTAAAAAAGAGCTTTAAAAGCTCACGGCTATGGAGCAATCCAATTTCCAAGTCACCCACATTATCAAACAAAAAGCCAAAACAGTGTAGCTGTAAAAGTTAGAAATCTGCGCTTGGCGAGAAGAAAACCTATAGTGGAATAATTTTTGTTTGATGTATTTACTTTTTAATTTTAAAGAGCATTTTGCACATTTGCACACACAAGGGAAAGAAAAAAACAAAGTACAAGATAAATAAAATTGATTATATATCACACAATCAATTATCTGTTATTTTCTTTTAATATTAGAGGTTAACATGTTAGGCTTTGTTAATAGAAATTCCAACTCACAACCTATATTTTCTCCCTTCCACTTTTGGTTCCTAAATTTTTTTAGCATACAAAGAGTAATGATTATGAGTCTACACAGAAAGTTTCATTTATTTGTTTATAAGAGAAGACTAAAGAATCCAAAGTGCATGGCATGTTTTGAGTCTGCTGAAACACACGTTAAGCCGTTAAAGGTAATCAATAATATATGGCAAAAAGCTCAAACCCTTTTTCATGCAAACCCTATAGTGCACCACTACCAGATTTAAAAACTGCTACAGTGCTTACTGAAAGTGGATAAAAAGATGAAATAATAATTTAATTAATGAAATTTATGTTTCATCAAATATAATACAAGAACAGTGTGAGAGAAAAGCAATTTTGTTCTGACAATGAAAATAAAAAATAAAGGGTGCATGGTAGAATGTAGAATAAAATACTGAAACATAGGTTAATGAAGTACCTTGTACATGGACCTGCCATTCCCGAAAATGAAATCTATGGAACCCTCAATGTAACATTCTTTGAAGTAATGACGGCCAGCATCGTCGCAGAGAGTGTCTTGTGCACCGTAGAACCCGCAGCCGGAGAAATAGGCTTTGTCCCCCGAAATGCGAAACGCCGCCGCTTGCCACCCCTCCATTCCCGGCATCGGCGCCGGAGCAGTGTTCTGCACCGTTTCATATTAATTTATTCACTTCTAAACTTTTAGCCGAAAGAAATCGCACTCCACAAAATTCAACGTTCGTAATAGTATAAAGTAGTTAATTCATGCATAATTATTGACTTTATAATAATAATATATCATCATACACGCAACTCAAGTTTTTCTCATTAAACACTACACCATTTTATTAGAACCCTACATTGTGAAACGCGTACAAAGGGTGAGAGAATGTTTTTCTCTTCCCTTCTTTACAACTAGAAAATAATGGATTTTGTACAGTTATATATATTATTACAACAGTTCAGCTCCTCTGAAAAAGAAAACTTTCAAGTACAATTTGTTGAAAACTACTATGATGTTACAGTAATAAGAATCTTTACACTTGCAAACAAAAAGTGGTAACTGTTAATAAATACATTGATAGTGACAATACATAGAATCTATGAGAGTTAGAAAGTTACCTTGAAGGTGATATTCCTAGCAGAGAAATAGTTGGCAAAAACTGTAACAGAAGCTGTTCTGTAAGTACGCAGTTGCTGGCCGTTGGGGCCAGGGTCACTGGCCCTATCATGCCATTCTATCACCGTCACATCTCTCCCCGCTCCTTCAAATGTAATGTACGGCTTCGTCACGGGCACTACCACCTTCTCTCTGCACAAACAAAACCAAACACTTAACTACCATAAATAAATAAACAAGCTTACCAGTACATACATTAATGGAGCAAGAGTACGAAACAAAACATAGCTACTTACGTAATTAGCGACCTACATTTAAGTAATGCAATAAATAATAAGTTAATGTGTATGAACTAATTAGTATTAGAAGAAGAAGAATACATGTAATATCCGGGGCTTATCTGAATAAGGACGTTCATTCTGTTGTTGTCCGGGACAGCATTGACGGCGGCTTGGACTGATCGGAAGTGGCCTCCGCCGTTAATGTCGACGGTGATTACACGGTGTCCGGTGGGTCCGACCCACTTGGATGAGTTTGTGGAAGACACCATTTTGGGGGTGCTGTGGTGGTAGGTTGTGCATGTCGCAGTTGTTGCATGAAATAATATGCAACAAGTGAAAAGCAGAAACATTTGGAAGACGAAGGGTGGAGCCATGAGATGAGACTATAATAGCATTGGAAAGTACAGAGAGATTGTAGCTTGCAAGAGAGTGAAGTGCGTGTGAAGAAAAACCAGATGGAATGTGCAACGTGGAAGAATGAACACAGATTCAGAATTTATAGGCTCAGGGTTTTATATTTTGGGTATCTTGTGATTAATTCAATAGTTTTTTCTTGTTATGAACATGTTAAGAGATATATCATCGCTTCCTCGTCTAACGGTCACTTTTTCACCTTTTTTTTTTCTGTTTAGAAAAAGGAGGGCAGAGAAAAATTATTTTCTGGATGAGTGCATCTTATTATAAGAGAGCTATCTATGAATAATTCAATAAAAGTAGTATATAAAATGTCAAATTGTTTTGGCTCTTCCAACAACATTCTAGCTTCATATAAAAAATGGATTTTCTACTATGATTCTTTGGTTATTACTGTTAAAATCAAATTAGTCAAACCATATCTTCGATATATACTTGTAGTAACAATATATATGATCAACTAATTGCTAACAGTCTCCAATACATGTTTTTAATAATAGAATTGTAATACAATTATTAATATCTTGTTATTTATTATTTTATTGCTTGTTTATCCTTTTTAAGATTAATCACATTGTTGGACTGTATATCATATTATTTTTTTAGCTGTCAAATTAAAAACAACTTTCAAAGTCATATACAGAATAGAAAATATCTAATTGAATATTATTTTTTTTAACTTGAATTTATTGTCATATTTAAACCGAGTCATATGTCACTTTTATGTTTGGTTCCAACAAATTACCAAATTGCAAACTCCCGAACGTAGCAATATGTGAAGTTTTTTTTTTTATTATTATTAATTGAGCTACACTCAACTCAATCATATTAAATAAAAAAATAATATAATTATTATTTGATTAACTAAATGTATATTTTTGAAATATTAAGTTATTTAATTTTTCAAATAAATGAATAGAGTATTTATTTTGGAAAAATATTTAGAAAAGTTAACCAAAATTGTTGAAATTACAAATTTTAATAAAAGTATTTTTAGAATCTTTAATCCCATTAATCAACCTCAATCCAATTATTAGGTTAAGAATGCATTATGTTTTATTGAATCTAATAAAAAAGAAAGAAAGGGAGAATTGTCCCATAGCAGTTATAAAATATGATAACATAATTTTTTGTGACATGAGGATTGAGATAGCGATGGAGGAAGGTACTGTGTTTGACATCTTTAAAGTAGAACTATTTACCCGTGACTCTTCATAAATTATAAATGCCCTACTTCCCTCTTCATGCTTGGAATGTAGCCACGTCTTCATTTATTTCATGGGCTTAACATCACCATCTAAATTCAAACAAGTACATTATAGTTTTTGATTTTTTTATTCTATTAACTTTAATTGAATTAATATAATTCAATACACTATAGTTTTTATTTTTTTTTATAAAAGGGCTGATATTTTTAATTTAAAGAAGACATATTTTTTATTTTGTTTTTTATCTAAATTAATTACTTTTTATGTGTCAATAAAAATAATGCATTTATGAAGAGTTGAATTGTTTTCGGATTTTTTTAAAAAAGTGGTATATTTATTATTTTCAATATTTTGTAAATAAATCTTAAGATGCTCATATATAACTGGTTCAAATAATATATTAATGTATTATCAATTTGTTGAATTTAAGAAACAAATCAAATATATAATTTATTCTTTTTAACTTTTTTATGAGCAAAAGAATAATTAAATAAACAGACAGCACAAGGGAACGCTGCAACCTATATAAGAAAAACCAGAAAAAAATTGACTTCACCAAAACATGTCGTTTCTATTTCCAATGACAAAATTATGTGTTATTTTTTTTTTTTAGTAAAGTTTCGTTTTCTTATATTTATTATTTTATGAAAATGTTAAATTAAAAAATATATCTCATAAATGCAAAACGTATTCAATATTCATAATAACAAATGACAGTATTAAGAAAAATATATTATAAAAGGATTTAGAAATGTTCTACATCAACTTTCTTAAGTTCATTATTTTATAATTTACAGAAACATTATATTTCGTATTTGTTATTGTAAAATTTAAAATAATATTATTAATTTTTTAATAATGTACTTGTTGTTCCGAATAAAGAAAATTGATGACAAATGAAAGAAAAAAAATTAATAAAATAAAAAAGGATATACTAGAAAATTTTAAAACCATTGTTTGATGAACACATTGCTTATATTTTTTTTAACTATCGTGTCACTAACTATAAAAACACTTTTAAAAAAATTATGCATACATGCCTTGGTTTAGTGTATCGTTATTGTTCTTTAATCGTGTCAAATTCACACGTTTCATCTTACACTTATTAATTTTGAATAAAAAGTGAGAGAAAAACCGGGAATAAAATTTGCACTACTTATATTTATTTATCACGTTATTTCCTCTTACACTTGCATTGGATTTACAAGCTTCATTCTAGTTGGTTTATGAACGACGAACATTCATAATCCTGAACTTTTTTTAGAAGCATGTGAATCTATGTAACCTTTCCCATATGTTTTTATTAACAATTCAATTTTAAAACAATAATTAAATGCTTAAACAAGTTAACATAATGTTCTAAATCAATAGTCATATTGGAAAAAACACAAATCCCATATTAATTAAAGAAAATGTCAATATAATATATAACTAGATTAAGTATAAAACCTTTAGTTTAAATCCTTAAAAACTGAACTAAAAGTGTATTGTGTGTAATAATGTACCTAACTCAAATTAAATTACTTAAAGGTTTTAAGAACATTATTTTATGTCAACTTACATGAGGTGGAAACAGTTACTATATTAATTATATTTATTGAATGTGAGTATCTTATACATATGAGTGATGTTGGCATTGGCATGCAGTGGCGTAAAGCATCTGTGTTTTTGTGCTCAAACGGTCATTTGGAGTGGTGTATGTGCATGACACATGATGGTCCCAGCATGATGAATAGTATTTTGTATCATACCATAAAACCTAAACAAGTCATGAACAAACCTTTTTATCTTTCTGGACCAGACAGACACACAACTTGGCCCCCACCAAACATGTTTTTTTTCGAACGTTGCAAGTTGGAAAACCAACACTATCTTCCATAGGTTTGAGGTAATTGAGATTATTAAAATTTACGCCACTTACTTTATAGTGATACCCATATTATGTGCTTAATTTAAAAGCAAAATGGGTATCAGAAGTCAATGAATTCGACCATGATCGTGGAAATAGAGGCACACAGAAAATGATTGCAGTTTCATCAGTTTCCAAAAATACTAGTAGTGCCTTTTCGCTGTTAACAACATGCAGTGTTCTTAAACTATAATTAACATTTTAGATAGTGACATTCTAAAACAAAAATACTTTAGGTTTTGACTTTAACAACTCGTGAAGCCATCAGCGGTTGTTATTTCAGTATGGGAACGATACATCTCTTCCTAATATGGAGAGGGAAAGTATATATATCAAGAACTATAACCAATTAGTTTTGGTGGATTGTGATGATTTTTAACAATATTAATTATATTTACTCGCAAACTGCACATCGGTTTTGAAACATTTTGGACTCACAAATTAGTCTGCTTAAAAGTGAATCACATTATATTAAATAGTTGATATAATTACTTTGAGTATAAAAACTAAATTGTTAGGAATAAACTCACCTTTTTTTTTACATAATCTTCTAATTAAATGATATGCTCGGTAAAATTTAGTCCCTGCATTTTAAATTTGTATTATCTAATTGTTACAATATTATAAACATGTGTTGCATTCGTAGATCTTATATATATATATATATATATATATATATATATATATATATATATATATATATATATATATATATATATATATATATATTTGACGACCTCTTATCATAATTTATATTTTTTTTTCATTCCTTTATATTCTAAAATTATTTATAGTCTATATTTAGCGTATTATATACATTTTTTTAATTTTTTTTCAATCTTATGTCTTCTAAAATTATTTTTAGTGTGTTTGCTGAGACATTTGGTGGTTTGGAATAACTCATTAAGTCTATGTAAGTCTATGTGCTTGTCGGGATTGTTGAACCATGTTAAATCCCTTCCAATGACAGGTTACTCCACGCCCAATATGCTATTTATGAATTGGTGTCGTCGTCTTCTTAATAAAGAGGTATTTTTTTGAATTGTTAAAGCGAGACTCCTCTTCTTATGTTTTAGGTTCCTTTGTGTGTATGCGGGATTGGTTGGAGTGCAATATCATTTTTGGTGCGTTTCCGTCTTCATCCCAATGATGTCGGTCGTTCTTCTTACAACTTCTTCATGTTTTCGGTTTCCTAGTTAAGGACACACATTTTCTTCTCATTATTTTATTTCATCTCGGTCATCTCACCCTACAGTTACAGAAGTATGGTCATTGGGTCAACATTCACCATCGTGCTTTCTCACTTCTGATCGTGAGCTTGATTACGGGTTGATACCATTTGAAATTTTCAACTTACACCTCTGGGCCCCACATTTGACGCCAATTATTCTTATAAAGGTCTGAAGGGTCTTCAGTCTTGGGCATAGTCTTTGTTTTTGGACATAATCTTTGGTCTTGGATGTAGTCTTGATCGTTCTCGAGACGTAGTTGTAGTGTTCGTTCTCGGGTGTAGTCTTCGGTCTTTGATATCTAGTTCACTCCTCGGTTTCCAACAAGGTGTGAGAGGATACCTACAAAAGGTACTCAGATGCGAAAGTTAGTACACAGATGTCGGAGTGACAATTTTAAGGATTAAATTTTCGTACTGACCTTGGTTCATTCACCTTATATTTAAAGGAGTCAAAATATACAGATGTATTATGATTGGTTAAGGTTTTAGGACAAAACAACTTTTAACAATATGTTGTTGTGAGTGATTGTCTGGGAAATTGACATTCCTCACATTATGTTGGAGTCAAATACATACCCGATTAACGACGCCTACTACTTAGCCCGAATGCATACTACTCTGCCTTAACCGTTTAGATAAAGTTAAATCTCAAAAACAACATTTGTCGTTTAATTTAAATTTACATTTCTTTTAAATTTGCATTTAATTTATATTTAATATGCATTTATATTTAATTTGAATTTGCATTTGCATTTAATTTGAATTTACCTTTAATTTGAATCTACATTTACATTTAATCTGCATTTATGTTTAATTTAAATTTAAATTTACATTTAATTTGTATTTGCATTTAATTTGAATTGAAATTTAATTTGCATTTTTTAATTTCAATGTACGTTTATATTGATTTAAATTTAATTTACATTTGTATTTAATATGCATTTAAATTAAATTAAATACAAATGGAAATTAAATGTAAATCAAACGCAAAGATAAATTATATGCAAATACAAATTAAATGTAAATTCAAATTTAGCACAAATACAAATTAAGCATAAATTAAATGTAAATTCAAATTAAGCTCAATTGTAAATTAGACTCAAATTCAAATTCAAATTAAGCGTAAATCTAAATTAAAATTAAATGTAGATTCAAATTAATCGCAAATACAAAATAAATACAAATAAAAATTAAATTAAATTAAATTAAATGAAAATTCAAATTAAACGTAATTGCAACTTAAATATAAATACAAATTAAATACAAGTACAAATTAATTTAAATGAAAATTAAATGCAAATGCAAATTAAATACAGATGTAAATTAAACACAAATGTAAATTAAACATAAATAAAAATTAAATATTTGACATCTTATCATAATTTCTGTATTTTTATTTCTTTTCAAGAAATCGCTCAACATTAATCTAAATACTTCATTGGAAAGATTTTTTTTAAAAAAATTAATAGACACATATATATTATGTTTTATTTTTACAAATACGTTATATGTTTTTTGCTAATCCAACAGCAATAATAATAATCACAATAATATATGCACAATTTTAATTTCAATAGATTGAAAATATACTTTCTATAAAAAGAAATATAAAAATGTCACATTTTTTAGAAATTGAAAGCATATCAAACTTAAATTGCTTAAGACGGACTCGATTCAAATGTTACGCTATAATGTTAAAGTTTAGGCCCATTTATTTGTCCATGCTATGCCTAACTGGACCCATCTTTGGGCTCCCTCGGCCTGTACAACTGTTTCTTTTCATCTCAGTTATTAGATTACCATACAATCATATATGAAATTAACCAGCTTTTAGAGTCACGGGGCAAATTCTTATATTTAATATATATATATATATATATATAATATAATATGTATATATATAATATAATATATATATATATAATATAATACATATATATATATATATATAATATAATATATATAATATAATATAATATATATATATATATATATATATATATATAGAGAGAGAGAGAGAGAGAGAGAGAGAGAGAGAGATATTTTCAAATATTAATTACATTAGTAATTTTTGACACATTAAACTTTTTTTCAAATAATAGAGATAAACAATATTTTTTAGAGGCTTATATGGCAATGGTCCTGATGCATTTCATATGGTATATAACATTTATCTTTATTTATACATGGTATAAATATTATTAACTGTACTTTTTTAAAAAAATTCTTATTAATTATAACATAAGTTTTTAATGTAGTTTGGTATTCAATTTATTTCTTTAATATTTAGATTATAGTTTGTTAAGATTCAATGACTTAAGGTCAAAAGCATTCTGGAGCCTTGCAAACAATATGCCTATAAACTAAGAAAAATAAATAAGAAATTAAGAAAGAGAAATTATTAGTATATCTCAAACTTCAAAACGTTAATATTATATATTGCTCATAATTTGGCATACATTCATACAGATTGATAAATATTATTAAATTATGAAATAATTTATAATTATTATACTTATATAAAAGAAAGGCCTGTAATAAAACTTTATAAAACAGATTTTGAAATGGTAATAATAGTTGATAAAATAAAAACATTGTTAAAGAAAATATATTTTTCCCAAAACATAATTGTTTTTATAATAAAAAAAATAAAAAGTAGAAATAAAATATTTAACTAAAATTGTTATTATCCGTAGGATCTGTCTAATCAATATAAATGAGAAAACTGGTGACATGAGTTGTGCACATGAAACTTCAATTATGATTGAAATATACCAAAATAACTCCTAAGATGTATATTTTCTCTATAAGATGAGTGATATATGTATCTTCGAGACGAGTTTCCTTCCACTCAAACTAAGTATCCAAGTTTATATGTAATATGAACAAGAGATTCAGTGTTGTGACTAAATGTTAAAAATTTGGTTACAGCAACCAATAGTGCCAGAGAAAAATAGCAAACCAATCTTATATACACACTAGCTGCTCGCTGGTAGCAATTGCAACATGATCTTCTCCCTCCAAAATTTCAACCATAAAAAGCATCTTAATGGAGTTGAATCCATGGCACTACCATTAATTTTTCAATGAACTTCTCATCTATGTCCCAAGCATAGCTCAATATAACTTGTTAAACCAAGAAGGGGGTGAAGACTCTCCTATTCTTGGAAGAAAACCTTCCCTTTCTAGAGACTGATGAAGCCCTGCCACTATCCTAGTCATAGAAGCCCACACAAAGGGTGCAGCACAAAATGCATAACCAAAAACGCACAATGCTCTCACTACCCCATCTGAATACCATGGAAGAGCCATGACCATCAAGGCACCAATAATCCCAAGCCAAGGCATCATAACTGGCAACATTGGAAGCAGAAAGGCATTGATTGCAACTGAGCACAATGCAAAGACGCCAAGCAAGTAGAGAGGCCATCCTAACAAAGGGTGCACTGTGTGAGGAATAATGAAGAAGGGTGTTGTGTAAGCAGCAAGAATGCTCCACAATGCCACCAATTTAAGGATGTTCTGCACCAAGTTGATGCTCTTGTCAGACCTCCTATAGCAGAGCTTTGAGAGACTTGGCCTTGCAAAACGTGTCATTGCTATTATGCCCAAATATATTGCTGATTGAATAACAATCACTGCCATCTCAGCACCATACCTGCACAAAATAATACGCCAAATTGTTACAATGGTTACATATTTGACCTAAAAAATTATTTTAGAAGAAATGTTATGTTACTATTAGAAATAAGCTCAAAGATCATGGACCTTACCCTAAAGTTTGGCGACGTTTATCATGCCACTGGAGGCCTAATGGCAGGACAGGCCAGGACCACCAGTACCATGGCTTCAACCATGGTGCCCCTGGGAATGTGATCACACTGTTTGGTCCACAGGGTATGCTCCAGCGAAGTTTAAGATCTGAAAAATTAAGAAATGGTATTAGCATGAACTAAGATAATCACATTGCATCAAAGTGTTCAGCAGTGAAGTTTCAGAAACTAAAAGATGAGCGTTCCTTTTGTGTTTGTAATATGTACATACTTACAATAGTAAGAAGCATCCATCTGATAACCTAGAGGAAGCCTATATGTTCCGTCAAGCTTGGTGCCATTAGAAGGTGGATAAAACATTGGCTTATCAAGCAACTCTGGAAAATAGCTAGCTATGAAACCTTGGTCTGCACCATCAGGATTTTCTCTCCCATTTTGTAATTCATGAACCATGTCCTTGAACACCGCCATTGATGGCTGCAAATATCAAACAGTACAACAGAGATAAACTAAGATGATAATTCTTTTCACGTAAAAAAACGTGTGTAGCTTATAATATACTCTACTTATTAGATATCCACCACAGATATTACCTAACTGACATGTGATCTATTAAATTTAAATGCTTTCAAATGAGCCAAAGCAATCAAGATTTAAATAGTTTCACAACCTAAGAAACAAAAGTGATTTTTTTTATTGCATTAACAAAATGTATATAAGACTGGTTAAGAAAGCTAACCATACAACTTGCTAGTATAACATTACCTTTTTTTTTTTCTTGACAAAACTTCATTATTAAAAGAGTTAGAATATAATATTATTAGATCATTTAAATATTTAAGTTTGACGCCGAAACACAAAAACATTCTTAAAAATTTAGTTAAGATTTGAGTTTAACTTTTATAGACGGTCGTGTAATGAGAACTATACCACAACTGATGATAATTTGTATGATTTTTAAAACGATTATCATAGAATTACTAAATTTGTCATGCATATTAATATTAATGTAAGAAATCTTTATACTGTTAAAACAAATGATTTAGAAGGTGGGAATAATTATGGAAAGTTTCGAGTCATATTGCAGTTTCGTAGGAATGTACCTGCAAGACGAAAAGGCCCGTGTGGAACACACAAGGATTGATGAAGACCGCACAGAACTGTCCACATTGAAACAACTCGTCAGTGTTCTGAAGGAAGAGGTTGTCTGCATCCAACATCACTACCCTGTCATACTCCACTAAGCTCCACGCGTATAGTTTGTTCAACGATAACTTGAATCTCTTGTCAAAATTATCTTGATGCTTATATGGGTTATCAAGATTTTCCACTCTCACTACTTTCGCACCATCTTCATTCTCACTGGACAACACACCAATAGCAAACCAACTATATTATCTTTAATGCCTTCATCCAAACACAAAACTATATACAAAAGTTCAGTGCTATCGTGATTATTAAAATGAGATTTTAACCTGAACTACGCTGAATTTTGTGATGAAAAATTAGTATTTTATATTGTTGTGAATCAATTAAGAAATATTAAGCAACCTACTAGCAGTACATCAATCTTAATGGTTTATTCATTTAAGACTTTTCAAGGAATATAATTTTGTTCATTATGTCATTGTTATCTATTTTCTAAGAAGTTATGAATTGACCCAACCATAAAATTGATAAATCCAAATTAATTGGAATCGTTCAAATCTTTGTCTAACATGAGTTAACTCAATTTAACAATCATATTAAAATATAAAAACGTATTTAATTATTTTTATACTTTATTTATATTTTAGATTTCACTTTTGAGACAAAATTTTTTGTTTACTCCTCCTTTTTACTATTTTTATTTTATGTTTATTTAAATATTCAACCTAATGAAACGAATACTACTTAAATAAATAATTCTTAGTCAACTTGGATTCAAATTTACTCCAAACTTAGTTGAAACCGACCTGTGTACACCTTATAACGAAGAATATAAATACTTTTAGTTTTATTTATTAAGATATCGATTTTTAATAGTAAAACAATTACATGGGGCAGTGCGTAAACAAGAGGAGCCTAAACTTAAAAGGAGGTGAAGTCATAAAATCAAAACCTCATTTAAGTTTTTAAGGTTAATGCGAAATTGCTAATATGTATTTTAAGAATACTAATTAAAAATTAAAACTAATTTTTTATTAAAAACAATAATAGAGAATAAGCTAGTGTCAACGATACTACAGTAACGCATGATTAGTGATAATATTAAGAAATGACTGAACTTTCTACATTGAATTCCACTACAAAACGAGGTGGCACGACCACGACACAATTAGAGAACAAAATAGTATGCATGAAGGGTGGTTTTGTTTTAACCATTGAAATGAACCATAAGTGATTCATGCATCTATTTCTTTTAAAAACAAACGTTCTAAGTGCTTTCCTTCTAACTGTGGAAGACTAAAATGAAACATCGAACTTAAAATCTCATGATAAACTAAATTTAAACAAGATATAAATGAATTTTTAAGTATAAATAAATTATTTCAAAACACATTAAAATGCAATATACCTGTAAGTGCATATTTAATTGATCATTTCAAGAGACCTAAATCATGGATTCTGAAAACCAAATACATTCAATATGTAAAAAATAAAAAATAAAAACACCTTAAAATAATTTCTCTTAAAATTAGAGCTTGTTAGAGTCAACGTAATAAATGGTACTGCTTTACTATCAGTTTTGGTGACTTCAATATAAAACATTGATTTTAAGAAATTAAAATAAATATTTATTGACAAAGAAATTTTTTATTATATTAATATAAATAAGTTTTAATAGTTTTTTAAATGTTTCTAATTACTTCGAATCAATTTCAACAAACTAACGTTAACAAAAGTCAAGAACTATTTACCTTTTCATTATAGTATTTGGTAATAAAAGTTTTAAATTATAAAAAACTTGAAGTATAAACCTAATTACTACGAAAATTAAAATTAACATAATTCATTAAATTTTGCTTCAGTATTATAATTTATCAATATTCGTTTTAGTTGTTACTGACAGAAAAAAAAAGTTAGTTTGATTAAAAATTAAAAGAAAATCATTGATTTGGTAAATAATGTAAAAGAAAATATGACAATTGGATTTGACATAAATTACCATAAAACATGCTCGCAAAATAAGAAAGAAATGAAACATATATTTTTGCATTAAAAAAAGTACTTGTATTTTTTTAAAATAGATAAAATATTAAATAGCGTGCCTTAAGAAATTCTCAATAAATGTATGACAAAAACTTTATTGCATTCAAATGCAAAAACGTGTTCCCTCTTCTCCACGATGCAGTTTAAATTTCCTTTGCAGTTTTTTCTACTAAAATAGATAAGGCACTTTTAAAAATGATTTTACAGGAATATTTTTTTTTTAATAAAATGCTACTCCGAGAGTAATTAATTCAAACACATTTTTTTTTTTTCAAATTATACTTCAAAGACTGCACCGTGTGAAAGAAGGAAGAGTTTTTTTCTTCCAAAGAATTAAAATTTTTTAATAGAACATAAAAACATTAAATGCCCCTCAATAAATGCTGTACTAAAGTATTTATAATTTTCAACAACATAAATGCGAACTATAATGGGTAAAAAGAAAATTCTAAAATATTAAGCACAAAAATTATGTTTCACGCTTTAATAATGTACACATATTGTTATTGTTAGGAGAATAATAAATAATGTATATTGCGTATCCTTATGTAGTTTTCTATTCGGTATTATTCCTTTTATTAAATTTATTTATGTTTTTCAACTAATTCTTTCAATAAAATCAAATTCTTTTCACAAAAATTGTAAAGTAAATACCTAAAAGTCAAAGTTTAAATATACTTTTTTAAACATGTCTACATTATTTTTCATTTGCTTTAAACAGCAATGTTTAGTAAAAAAATTTACATAAATTAAAAATTTCATTCTAATTAGAGATGATTTACCAAAATATTAAGTTTCATCGTATTTAATAAGAGAATGTAAAAAGAGAAATTGTTAATTAGAATAGCATTTGCCGACCGCAAGAAACAATGACGAAATAGGAACAAGACGCGAAAGAACCATCCCATTTCTCAAGGACGTTGATACCATCGTCAAACGCTTTTGAACTTCACGCGCAACCCCAAACACACAGCAACACAACAAATCACGTGTCATGTCACAACTTACAACTCCAAACTTAACAAGCCATTTTTTCCACTAAAAAAATGTCAGATATTATGAAATTGCTGATAGCTAATTTTTTTCATGAATATTTAAAATACACCTGATGTAAATTTTCATTCATTAATTCAGAGTAAATAAAAAAGACAAGCAAGCACGCTCAGACATAACCAGGTGAAAACACGGTTAGAAATAAAAAATAATTTTATTTTAATTAAAATAAAAAATACGATGAATTTTAATTATAAGAAATACTTGAACCACATGGATTAAAATCTGAAATTATGTTGAATAAAAGGTTTATAAATGGAAATGTTAAATTTAGGGATTTGTATAAAACTGACTTAATCTTATATTCCTGTGTATGAAGTGGAATGCAGAAAGTGAGTATGTGGAGCCAGGTTAGGAGTTAATGGGGCCTTAGATTTTTTGAAAGCGAGGAGGAGGACGTGGACATTGATGCCCAAAAAGCCATTAACATTGTGCGCTGTCACTGTACTAGACCAAAAACCCATTTCTTCAATTGCAGAGACAGCAGTAGAAGACGCTGAGAAAGTAAAACGAGAACTAAATAAATATGATTGTGAGGGACTTACAGAGCTCGAATCCAGCGAGGTGGGACATCTTGGGAAGCAATGACAACGCGATCGGCTTGGGCGTCGAGCGTAGCCAGCGATTTGAGGAGTACGCGTATGGCTACGTAGAATTCGTAGTCCCTGGGCGTACCTACGTACATCATGGTGGCGTACGCGTTCCTTCTCCCTTTCTCTTTCTCTCTCTCACAGGACACACACCCCAATCCCGATAACAACACCACCATCACCACCAACACTCCCTGCTTCTTTCCCAACGCCATCCCCAAAATCAAAGAAACAACTAAATTAAGTCTCAATTGAAGATATGTGTATGTATAAGAGCTGTGCTGCAGTGGACCACTTGGGTTTAATTTGAGCGTGTTGAAAAGTGAGATGGCGGAATAGTCTTGGTCAGTTTTGGAAGGCAAACCAGGGGAAGGGCTTAAGGGAAAGAAGCGCTTTGTTCTGTGTAGAGAGAAAGAAAGAGGAAGCAGCTTTTGAGTGGTACCTCTCACGCATCACATAAACCAATCCTCTCTCATATATCATTATTAACTTCTAATGTCTTTATTTAATATTTTAATGTCACTAAATTATAAGGTTATATCCCGTTATGGCATACTTCTGTACTGTTTTTTATTATAAATTATTATCCTCAATAAGTTTGCTTCTTTTTTTATAATAATATATTTAATTACTGTGATTATGGAATTTTAGTATTTTATATTTTCATTATACCAATAATTTCTTTAAATATTGTAATACTACCATTTTTGTTATCAGCTCTGAGTGTTACTTTAAACACTTCTGTATTTTAATTGGAATATAGAAGATTAAAACAGTATATTTTAAAAGCTTCGACCACTGGATTCGCGTTATTTAAAAGGGAAGATTAAAATTGCATAATTATAATACTGGCAGATCAAAAGTATTGCAGGTCTTTATATTTTTCTATTGATTAACAATATAAATTAATTTTTTTAGGGAGTCATAAAAGAAATAATTAATACTGATTAATTAAATATTTAATTTTTTTACTAATGCTCATATATTCATTAATTAACATTAATTAAATACTAAGTATGACACCACAGACTGACAGGTGATTTGAATTCTACGAACACAGCACAGATTCTAGTTTGGGAAAAAAATAATTTAGCTTTAATTTTGTTTAAAATATATTATTTTACAATCGTAAAAATTTACAACTATATATTGATCTACAATAATTATTTAAAATTTATATTCAAGACTACTTTTAGTTACTTGGAAATAGTGTTACAAAAATTTACATAAAGAAAATCGTCATTTTTTTATAACAATACTTTTTATTTTATTTTAAGTATGTTCATAAAGCATGACAATTTCTTAGAAACGTTCCACAAAAACGTATTACTAATATTGTTTAATATTATTATTTCGAAATGTCTGACTGTCAAAACGTTTCAGTTTCTTAGTTCATTACTTGGGTTCAATGGATACAAATTCAACCATTTTTTGTTTGCATTCATTATAGTTCATTTCTGAATTAAAAAAAAATACTTTATATACTCAGTTTTTATCTTAAAAAACACACACTCTAAAATTAACCGACCAGTGCTTAAAAAAATAACCTGGTAGTACGTACGAGGTGTGAGTAGCAAAAAATAAATATCTCTTTTAAATTATAATTATCTCAATCTTCCTACTATTTTTTTAAGTAAAGAAATTTTATCTTTTTTTACGAAATCCTAAAAATGTTTGAAGTCCGTACAGCTGTGCCAAATCCATTCAATTCACCAACTGGCGTCCGGAAATTAATGCCTCGTTTGGTCGGTCCGGCCGAACATTTAAGAAATAAATTCAACTTGTCATTGTTGTGCCCAACTTAACTTTCACAAGTGTTATCATTATTAATAATTATAACATATTAATTATATATTAAGATTAAATTTTAAAAAAATCAAATATGAAAATCTAAACTCAATCTTTAAGCTTGTTAGAAATTCTATTATGGGAAAAATATTATACATAAAATATAAATGTTAAGCAAACACAAATATAATTAAAATAAAACATATCATATAGTTTTAGTACTTTAAGACATTTTGTAAGATGTATTTAACGTCCTTTACGATCCAATTGGGGCAGCGAGTCATGAATATACAAAATGGAATAATTGGTATGAAAAATTTAAACAAATGAGACACTACACGTATAACAAAAAAGAAATATTTGTACGGTTATTCTTTTCGTATTGGTAAGGAAGTGACAAATGGATATTTCACATTATTTGCTAGCGTTTCAAATTACAGCTTCGCATTTGGATTTAGGAACTTTCGCCCAAAACCCAATTTTGCTTCATGCGAGAAGCGTTGGATCAACTCTGTCCTTTACGATGCTATCACCAACGCACAGAATGTTGCTGTTGTTATAAATTCTTAATTATCATAATACGTTACTTCGCGTTACTTTAAACTCAAAATAAGAAAAAATAAACAAATTTTAACCATTTTTAATTTTATTTAATATTATTACTTAAAAAAATTATCATTAACATTAAATTTAAGTATTTTTATTTTGTAAAAAAATATTATATTAAACTTAACTACTATTTTAATTAGTATAAAGAGAGTTAATTTTGCTTATATAAATTTGGAAGCTATAATACGTTACTTTATGTTATATATACGTTACTTTATGTTTTGCTGATTAAAAAAAAATACGTTACTTTATGTTATATATAAGATCTATATCAATTAGTTTAAAATGTGTTACTTGCATCACCTATTGTTTCTGCTTGACCTGGGTGATATAATTGCAATAGTAAACCGGAGACTTCTTCCCACTTTTATTTTCATTACGTGTATCTCCTTTTTAAATGAGTACACAAGATAACACCCTCATGGGACAGGACCAGAACTAGAAGAGTACGAACTATACTAGAATTCCAGAGGATATTTGACCAGAGATAATTTAATAAGTAATAGTCTCTTTTAGAAGAAGATAATATGAAAAAATATAATTATTTTAGAGTTAACTTAGATAAATCGATAAAAATTACTTTAAAATTGTTTTTGTGAAGGTGAGTTGTTTGTGAGATAATTAAAGAAACAAAAAATAATAATAATAATATGTAATTACTTTTTTATATTTATTTTCCTTTTACTTTATATAATTTAATTATAAAAATAATATAATTTTTAGAGTTGAATTAATGTAACTAAATGTATAAAATTACGTTTTACTGGTGAAGGAGGAAATATTCATTTTGAAACTCAACAAATCTTAAATGAGTGGACAAAACTAAGAGTATTAAATATGCTTTTTGAATGATTGAAGATTACATATACCCATCATATTTCTACAATGTGACGTGTAGGATCTTAAAAAACATTCAATTTGTTTCTAAAGATGTGTTCTGTAATTACAATTGTTATATTTCTGAAAATATGGAGCACTTTATAAATTGTAGATTCTTAACCGGAACAAGGTGCTAATCAATTTGCCTTTGTCATTTGTCACTCTTTTTTACATAATTTATGTTGTTTTGTTTCAAGGTTGACCAATAGTAATCGCTTTTTTACATAATTTATGTTGTTTGCTGTTGACCAATATTAATCATTATGGATGATTTTATATACAAGAGCTTATTTTTGAATATAGTTGTTGTCGCATATTTTTTTCATGTAAGAATATAATTAGTTTATCTCTTCTTATACATAGTAGTAATTATTTTGAATACCATATTAAAATTAGAAGAGGTAATCACCTACCGTTTTGAATCTAGAAGTATGTTTTTGGTAATTTCTTATCCTTTTACGGATATGTAAGTTTTATATTATTGACCAAGAACCATACAATGGAGTCATGCATGCTTCTTTCTTAAAAACTTGTAAAATTAATACTTGTTCTTATTTAAACTTTTGTGTTGTTACTTCCAGAATGACTAAGGTTTCTTGTATTTTCTATCGATGGTCTCCCACTTTTTTTTTTGATAAGACTAGTTTTGAGAGGAGGTCAACCCGAACATTTAATTCCTAAGAACATAAAATAATTAAAATGACTTAAAAGTTTCAAAAAAGAAACCTACATACATCATATACAAGTGGAGATTCCTTGCTTAAAATTTCTTCAAAATACCTGCCTTGTCACCAATTGTGATCATTTTGGAGGTGAATCCTTTAACCCCCATTTCCCTATCTAAGAGCATCCCAACTATCAATTTTTTATATTCTACATGATTATTGCTGACTTAGAAAGAGACTCTGAGATTGTTTGATGAGGACACTATTGGGAGCTTTTAAAATGATCCTTACACCATTTCTTTTGAGTTGGACAACCCATCCACTAACAATATCCACTATGTTTCTTATTTGACTTTTTTGAAGAACGAGTTAACTCTGCTATAAAGTTTGCCAATACTTGTGCTTTCATAGTTTTATGAGGCTCATATTTCAAATCATACTTAGAAAATTCAATGAACCATTTCGTATTTGTCCAACAACATTAGGCTTTCAAAATACCTATCTTACTGTCTGATTAAGAATAATGGATAATGGGAAAAAGTGGGTAGTGAGAACATTTTAATCTAACCCCACGATAATCTTTTGGTTAAAAATTACTAGAGATGAAAGTCCTTCTTTCCCAGTGAAATTTTGTATTTATTGTTACTTGATCGTCCTAGCCAAAGGCCCCATACATTTATAAGGGAATCACATTCTATTAGAGTATCCTTTGGAAGGATTTGGAAAGACTCTTTAATATTAAAATAAACAGTTTAATGCAAATCGAGAAATGAAATATGAGAGATTGCTTCGTTTTATTGTTATATTTGATGACAAAATAAAAATTTAAAATTCTCGCTAATCGATTTAAAAAACACAATTCGTGAGCTATTTATGTTTTTGGGTGATCGTATTAATTTTAAACTTAATTTTATATTAATGGTTGTAGGCCAATCTAACAAGTGTTTTAATCAATTGATTCTTAGATTGAAAACCATGATAATGGTATAAATTTTAATAGATTTGATTCATAAGATAAGATAAGAGGTTAGGATAAAATTTATCATTATAATTAAAAAGTCACAATTTTTCTTATTATATACCTATATTTAACATTAATGAGTCATGAGTTAAGTTATATAAAAATTATAATATCAATTCTAAAAAATAATGTTAAATTAATGAATTTGTGAGTTTTTTATATTATTTAATTTTTTTATTTTTATTCAATAAAATGGCACCGACATTTCTATTCTTAACCTTGTTTTCTACACACCTCTAGATGAAATGCCCACATCTTAGGCTACTTTAATCCCGTAAATTTGTTATAAATCACTTGTGATGCGGCTACGAGAAGGAAGCTTGTGATTGTTGATTTTTCGATGATATTTATAACCGATTGTTTAGTAGTCACCGGTTGTATACTTCCATATGATATTGTCATCAAAATTTGTTTCTTTGTGTGATTTGGGAATAAAACATTCAATTATGATTCTCCTATCTTCGAGTTACACTTATCCACAGGGTTAGGCCTGAATTGTTGCAGCTTTCTCTCTATAGACGCTACTCAACAGTTGTAACTTGGACTATACTTTTTTTGCTTCCATAACAGGATTTCACAAAAAATATTTGACTTTAAAAACTTTAACAACTACAGAATCATCTTGCTGCATCACTCTCCACCAGTGTTTTGGAAGAAAGCTTTACTAAAAGCTTTGTTTGTCAAAAGAACAATAATTTATAACCGCATACCCTTGGCAAAACTATAAATATTTATCTCAAAGAGTTAATTAATGGCTAAATATTTCAATGTCAAAAGTAATATAAAAAACTGTATAGCATTTTTCTTTATTCTGTATTATTATATGACGCCATGTTAGTATAAAAATTCCACTCCTTTAGTCAGCATCACTGTGTATTTTCGCACTAAACATTTAATTTTTGAATTCAAACTTGAATGTACATAAGTGGGTATTGACTTGAACTTTGGCTTACCCGCTTCACATCACACACAGCTCACATGTACACAGGTATTTTTTTCCCAACATTAACTCACTCAAAGCGTACACGTTTTTTACTTTATGATTTCATTTTCAGATGAAAAACTACGAAAATTCAACAAGGTACAAAAACGCTTTTTGTATCTTTCCATATAATTAATTTACCAAAGTTACGTAAGAGTTCTTTTTATATAAGTTTACATATTATTTTTGTTTATCACAATACATGTGGACACAACTATGAGTTAGATATTAGAATTAAGAGGAAAAACGCAGACACGAGAACAAGAAATCAATACATAAATTGTTAGATAATAAGGAAGGACCTGGAGAATTAAACATGTTTTAATGGGAATTAAAAAGGATTGAACAATAAAATGGGTACATGATTAAAAAATAGTGCGTACGTAAATTAAATTATCCAACCTATTTTATTTTCATATAATATCTAAAGAAAGAGACAAAAACTTTTTGTGTAGAATATTGTTTTCGTGGGTGTACAAGTCGTTGAAAAAGCCCACGCTAATTATGTTTTTCTTTATTTTACCAATGACCGTGGGGATCAAGTTGTTTACTGGGGATGACTGTGGATATAACTGGGGAAGCCTGTATACATACATATATGTACATGTATTATATCTATAATTTATGAATAATTTTATATTATTTTCTTAAGAGTATATCTGCATCTTAAATACAAAAGTTCAACACTTTTTAATTACATTTTATGTATAGAATGGTTATTAATAAATATTAAATGGATTTTTTTAGCAGAAAAATACTTGTTCTCATCAAGATTTCTTGGAACTTCTCATTATTGGAATCCCATCACCCTCGATGAAGGATATTCGGGATTTGTGTTCGTCCGGATGAAAACGATTTTCTTTTCTCTATCAATTGGAATACGTAAAAGGTTGGAAGAATTAGAAGTATAAAGAATAAAGTAAAAGAGAAAATATAAGAAAACATATTTACATACTATCATATTCTTATAAAATGTCATATTTTTTAGTGTTTTATACTTTTTATAAAATAAATAATAAGATTCGAAACGAAATATTGTAACACTATATAATGGTATTTGTAATTCAGTTGTATATTCTTGTCATATATATAATCAATTAGTTAAATCAATTAACATAATTATTATTAATAATTATTTTAATAAATATAAATCGATGTATCAATTTGTTTAATGATTTTTTTATTATTGACAACATAAACGTTGAATTAGTTTCAACGATATTATAGAAATAAATTATCAATTTAATGATTAATTATATTAAGTTTAGTAATCCTAAAGAGAGTGTTAGGTATTATACAGGTTTTAATAAAAAATTAATGTCGACCTAAATTTTAAAAATACACATTTGATATTTATTTTTATTTAAATTTTTGTTTTTTAAAAGTAGGCGAAAATGACCTATTTGTTATTGGCCTGACGTAGGACCAAACCAAGCCGAAATTGCAGTTCGTTTAAAAAATAGGTTGAAATCGACCTAATAAAAAAATTTAAATGATCCGTTGGATTGATTTTATCTAACCTCTTTCACAACACTATCACCACCCACGAGTAAAAGACAGAATATGCTTATTAATAACATAAGAGACAATGTGAATTTTACACAGATCAATTTTTAACAATCAAATAAAATGGTTGTTAATTATGACTAAAATAATTATCAAATTAGATTTTCGTTGCTAAATAATTATAAAATATAATTAATAATTAATTTAGTGACTAATTAAGTCAAGATAATTGGTATCTACCCTTAACTACCAAGTTTTTAGTGACAAACACCATTAGATTCTAAATTATCTCTAACTTAATTAGATACAAAATTAGAATCTAATAACATAGGTTACTAAAACCTTAGTAGCTAATGTTAGATACCAATTATTTTAACATAATTAGTCACTAAATTCAATCATTATTTTTATTTTGTAGTTATTTAGCAACCAAAATTTAATTTGGTGACTATTTTGGTTACAATTGACAACCATTTCATTTGGTATCTAAGAATTGATCTCTAAATAGCTATTTTCTTGTAGTGAAAGCAACAAAAAAAAAACAATTCAATTTAGCCTTATATATAAACTAATAAAACTATTTCTATCAATATTTTAAAAATTCAATTACTCATTTAGACCATGATAGAAAACAACTTAAGCAAATCCAATACTTAAAAAACGAATAATGTATTTAAAAGAAAATATTCAAATTTCTCTTATAGTATAAATTTTGTAATAAATTAAACTATTACTTGATAATAAGCTCATAAAGTATGTGTAAGAAACCATTTGATTACATATGAATTAGTGTCAACATTATCAATAGGCTTTAATTATGAGATAGGCTTTGATTATAAGTTAAGTGTTAATTTATAAGTAAGACTTACTCGATGCATGTTTTTTTGGGAAGAGTTGAATTATGTAATTCTTTAATAACTTTTATCGAGGAAAATAATATATATTTAGTTAAGTGAAATATGTTAATATGTATAGAATATGATTAATTCTATGTTAATTTATCTTATCCATTTTGGTTTTGAGAATCGTGATCATGTTTAGTACTAGAGCTAATAATGCTGCAAAAGTTTGTGTGATCATTTAGAACCTCCATAAGAAATTTATTTACTTGTTTTCAGATATATATCTGTATATATACTTTAATATATTTTATAAACCCATTTTATTTTGGAATATATAAAACTTGTATGATATTAGTATTAGCACAAGGGATGTTACATAAGAAAATATTTTGAATCGCTAACATAGATTTCATGTAGAATTTAATAATAATGATATAGGAAAAAACACTTTCTAATATTTTTTTTCTCAATTTTCACATTCTCTTCTCGTATGTTATATTCAAGGATTTTCTAGCGTCACAACGATTATAATTCAATTAGCTAAAGAGAAAATAAGAATTTTTATTATACTTTTGGTCACTTTTATCAACTATATTAATTTTCTAACTTATAAGAGTGATGGAGTAATATCTATAGAACTGTAATTTGCATCATTACTTTTTTTTATTATTGTTTAAAAATATGAAACGATGTTTTCATTGCCAAAAGTTTACTATCTATCTGTTTATTATTTGATACTATTGATGAATGTTTGAAACTTTAATTTCTATGAAATTCATTTTATATAAGTAATTTTTTTTGTCTATATATATAATAGAAGATAACTTTTGTTTCTTTATCTTATTTTATTTTATTTAAAAGAAATGATGTTACGATATGTTCTTAAACAATCAAATGTTATAATGTAATGGATAACTTTATCATTTAGGTACAGAATAACAACAGTTAACAATAGTTACTACTTTCTAAAGATTGTTTAATATTGTATTTGTTAATTTCAATTTATTGACATGTGTGAGGCTATGTTCAGCATTGTACTCATAAGTTATCTTTTTGGCGTTTCATGAAAGTTATTTTTATTAAAAGAATTGGAGAAAGATGCGATAAAAGAAGATGATATATAAGGGTCCATAGGTCCTTTAAAAAAAGAATAGAACCCTTTATCTTCTCCAAGTTTATCCAGCACTTTCCCTTTGCTTGTCATTTGTCACTCTTGCTTTGGATTTTAGATAAAGACATATCAAAAGTATGAATATTGGCACTTTCATTACCACTCTAAACCGAAAAAGATGCCACAAATTCACAAAAAGTGTGTGAGAAGAGTTAAAAGAAAAAGATACTCTGATTGATTATTCATTGGGTATATTCTAGTGGGCACCTTTGTCATCTAAATACTTTAAATCTAACAAAACACTCTTTCTGTATTTGGAAGTCTAATAAGAAATTAAGTAACCACTTATTCAAAATTATTAATCACAAAATAATATAAATATAAATTTTAAATAAAATAATTTATATATTTAATTACGTGTCACATAAAGATAAATTGAAACAGAAGTGTTAATTTATCGTTCCTTCTTAATACACATAAGTAGGTATTTTACCAATCTGATAAGAAGTTTTTATATAATGTCTAATTCAGTAGAGGATCTCTATAAATAGATAATCGAATATCCTTTATAAATTTAGAAAAATGATATTTACAATAATCAGACACTTGCATTTATAGCAGCCGCATAATGGGAAAACTTTGAGCAAGACAATTTAAGTAACTTTATCAATTATTCCAAGTATAGTGTTATATCCTAAGTTGTTTCTTATTCTAAACGTAACTTATAATATATGCATTGAAACTTAACAAATGGCATTGCATACAATGATCCGTCACTCAATCAAATTCAAGTGCCGCTAATATTTGATTCTGATGTGGTGTGTAACATTTTTCTTCTAGTTTCCTCTTTAGACGACAAAATATCAGAATCCCAAATAAAGACAAAGCTCATAAATTCTAATGAAGGGAATTATGGGTTGATTTGGATAGATGAGATTTTTCTAAAAATACTTGCGATATCTTTACATTGAAAAAAAAAAAAAAAAAAAAATAAGGGCTT
>Ga0209700_101360_pt1 | contig 50407 bp, 31 predicted proteins | sample SiratroredBW_FD_187528 | JGI IMG/M metagenome (GOLD analysis project Ga0209700, IMG submission 187528) | Root nodule microbial communities of legume samples collected from California, USA - Siratro red BW (SPAdes) (version 2) | ecosystem: Host-associated > Plants > Roots > Nodule | place: USA...
ATATATATATATATATATATATATATATATATATATATTAATAACTCCAGTGGTAGTATTGCCAATCTAAGCAAAGGTTCACAAAGACTAATAACCTTGCTATTCTAACAGTTTTTAATAAGTTTTTTTTTTTGCTGAATCTGTATTTAGAAAGCGTGAAGTTATACTCGTTTGTATGTTTGGGTTGATCATGGTTGTAGTTTAACTAGCTGGAGGCAGTGTGAAAATATGGATACAAAATATGTTTATATACTAGCTACTTCTGTACAGGCTATAGCTATTTATGAACTTCGGAGGGCTACTGTTAAATACGTCCCTTTAAGATATTGCTTAGGTCTTTAATACTTTGTTAAAACTTAGTTACTTTCTTGGGAATTTTTTGCTACTAGTTTTTTTAACTTATTATTTTTTTACAGGGCTTATCTCAGCAGCACAAGAGATTACGGTCTTTAGCGGATCTTGTCCCTCATGTTAGAAGGAAATCACTTTTAGAGGTTCTTATTAGGAATAATGTTCCATTGCTGAGGGCTACCTGGTTTATAAAGGTTACTTACCTCAATCTGGTATGGCTGCATCAATCTAATGTAATTTACCTATTATACTCTGAAGTTCCCTCCCCTTTTTCTCAATATTTAAGATGGATTATGGTTGAACTTTGCAGGTTCGGCCGGGTTCTGCTAGTATTCCTCCCGGGACTGGTGATAAAACTCAGCTGACTTGTTCTGAGTTTTGGACTAAAGATGTTATTGAATACTTGCAAACTCTTCTTGATGATTTTTTTTCAAAAAATACTTCTCATTTTACTCCTCAGAATCGAGATCGCGCACCCCAAGTACCTTATACTGCAGCACTTCAGCACAGAAATGATCAGTTATCTGTTTCTGATGGTGAAGAACCATCTTTACATTTTAGATGGTGGTATATTGTTCGGCTTTTGCAATGGCATCACGCAGAAGGGCTTCTTATTCCATCTCTTATCATTGACTGGGTTCTGCGCCAATTACAGGTGATTGCATGTAACGAGTCTGGTGTTCATGGAAATTAAACTGAGTTTTTCATCTGCCTAGCTGATTTCAATATTAGACTTGTGGTGTTGATGTTTCACACTTCTGCCCCTTTCAGGAAAAACAATTGCTTGAGATTTGGCAGCTGCTATTGCCTATTGTATATGGTTTTTTAGAAATTGTGGTGCTATCTCAAACATATGTTCGCACTCTTGCTGGTGTAGCTCTTCGTGTTATCCGTGATCCTGCTCCTGGTGGATCAGATCTAGTAGACAATTCCCGGAGAGCATATACAACTTCTGCTCTGATTGAGATGCTCCGGTTTTTAATACTTGCAGCTCCAGAAACTTTTGTTGCTTTGGATTGCTTTCCTTTGCCGTCCTCTGTAGTTTCATATACAATAAATGATGGAAATTTTATACTAAAAGCAACTGAAGCTGCAGGAAAGATAAAAAATAGTTCAGAAGATGTTTGTTTATTTAAAAGTAAAGGATTTGATGCACAATACCAATCATTGGCATTTGATCACGTTATTTCATGCATTCAAGAACGAGTACAAGATCTCACAAAGGCTGTAAAGCCAGGCTATCCAGGTCAATATCTGGCTAAAGCTGTGCAAGCCTTGGATAAATCCCTTGTACTTGGGGATGTACATGGAGCTTACAAATTTCTTTTTGAAGATCTTTGTGATGAGACTGTATCTGAAGGTTGGGTTTTGAAAGTTAGCCATTGCTTAAGGTTATCTCTGAAGTGGTTTCGTACTGTAAATACATCACTTATTTATTCAGTGTTTTTCCTGTGTGAGTGGGCTACATGTGATTTTAGGGATTTTCGGACGGCTCCCTGTGATGTAAAGTTCACTGGCAGGAAAGATCTTTCCCAAGTGCATATTGCAATTAGACTTTTAAAGATGAAGCTAAGGGATATGCATATTTCTCCAAGACAAAAGAGTGGAAATACTCGAGGCCGTGGGGTCAGTTATTTAGGAAAATGTTCAGGTCAGCAGAGTAATCGAAGTGTTGTGAAGAATGCATCCAGAAAAAAATCTAGTTCGAGAAGTATGGATCAAAATATCTGCTCTTCAGCTATATTTGAAAGCCCTGGTCCTCTGCATGATATTATTGTTTGTTGGATTGATCAGCATATGGTGCATAAAGGAGAAGGTCTCAAACGGCTACATCTACTTGTAGTGGAACTCATACGGGCAGGCATCTTTTATCCACTGGCATATGTACGCCAGCTGATAGTGAGTGGGATCATGGATATGAATGTAGTTGACTTGGAGAGACAGAAGAGACATTGCCGAATCTTGAAGCAACTTCCTGAGAAGTTTGTGCGTGATGCTTTGGTAGAATCAGGGGTTAGTGAAGGGCCACAGCTTAATGAAGCATTGCAAATTTACTTGAATGAACGCCGCCTCATACTACGTTGTTCCTTGTGGGAGAACGATGGTGATGCCAGTAATGTGAATATATCATCTCTCAAGCATAGACAGTGTATATCTACGACAAAAGACAGAGCTTCTGCAGTGTCAATTGATCAATGGAAAAGTGTTATTTCTAATAAAACATCCTCTAAAAATGGCAAGGATGAAAATGGTGTTGAAGACCTGAAGACATTCATCTCTGCCCTGTTACAGCTACCAAAAAGTTTATCTAATTTGAGCTCTACCGGAACAGATGAATCTCAAGGCAGTGTTAGGAAACCTATTGGGTCCCAAAGCAAGATTGATCTAGTAGAGACTACACCTGGGTGTGAAGAATGTAGAAAATCTAAGAGACAAAAATTGAGTGAGGAAAGAAGTTTGTTTGTTCAAGCTCCTTCTCCTGTACTGTCTGATGATGAAGATACATGGTGGGCGAAGAAGGGTCTAAAATCCTCAGAGCCTCTCAAAGTTGATCAACCACTTAAGCCTATCAAGCAGGTTACTAAGACTCGGCAGAAGACTGTCCGGAAAACCCAGAGTCTTGCTCAACTGGCGGCTTCTAGAATTGAGGGTAGCCAAGGGGCATCAACAAGTCATATGTGTGACAATAAGGTTAGCTGCCCTCACCATAGAACTTCTATTAATGGAGATACAGCAAGATGTGTTGATGGAATTCAATCAAGTGAATGTGAAGATATTGTCTCAATTGGAAAGGCTCTAAAACAGCTGCGCTTTGTTGAAAGAAAGGAAATAACACTTTGGCTGATGACTGTAATTAGGCAGCTTATCGAAGAGTCTGAAAAAGTTGTTGGTAAAGTTAGCCAGTTTGGCAGGCCTTTTGCCACTGTGGATGATAAAAGTTCAATACGGTGGAAACTTGGTGAGGATGAACTTTCTGCTGTACTTTATCTGATGGATGTGTCAGATGATTTAGTCTCAGCTGTCAAATTCCTCTTATGGTTGCTGCCAAAGGTTTATAGTAGCCCCAATTCTACTATTCATAGTGGAAGGAATGTTTTAATGCTGCAAAGGAATGTGGAGAACCAAGCTTGTGATGTTAGTGAGGCTTTTCTGTTATCATCGTTAAGAAGGTTGTATTCAACTTAATTTTGTATTTTTTGTGGGTCTATTCTGCCACAATTTGTTATTTTGTTCCTTTTATCAGTTAGAATCCTTTCTGTGTTCGCTGTGTTATAGGTAAATAGGTAACTGTGACTTGAAATGTGCCATACGATGTGTTTTACTTGATTCTTTGAACAAACGCTTGTTAAATTTTTGCATATGGCGCTTCTTTTGCTCTTGTTTGTCTTATAGGTTTTTTAAGTAATTTTTCTTTTACTAAATATGATCTCCCAATTATGTGCGTCATTATTTTTTAATCCGAGCAAATCTACTTTTCATCTTTATGGTAATTTGGATTATTTTGTTTAATTTTGTTTGGTCTGTGTCTCGTTGTATTTGATGCAGGTATGAGAACATTCTTGCTGCAGCAGATCTTATTCCTGAAGCTCTGTCATCCATAATGCATCGTGCTGCAGCTATTATGACATCTAATGGAAGGGTTTCAGGTTCAGGTGCCCTAGCTTTTGCTCGTCATTTGCTGAAAAAATATGGCAATGTGATGAGTGTCAGTGAGTGGGAGAAAAATTTCAAGGGTACATGTGATAAGAGACTTGCTTCTGAAATTGAGTCTGGACGGTCAGTTGATGGAGAGTTAGGGCTTCCACTTGGTGTTCCTGCTGGAGTTGAGGACCCTGATGACTTTTTCCGTCAAAAGATAAGTGGTGGCCGGTTACCATCCAGAGTAGGTTCAGGAATGAGAGATGTTGTACAGCGTAATGTGGAAGAGGCATTTCACTATCTTTTCGGTAAAGATAGGAAGCTATTTGCTGCTGGTACACCGAGAGGTCCCGCTTTTGAAAAATGGGATAATGGGTATCAAATTGCTCAACAAATAGTTGTGGGTCTGATAGATTGCATACGGCAGACTGGTGGTGCTGCCCAAGAAGGGGATCCATCTTTGGTTACTTCTGCTGTATCTGCCATTGTTGGAAGTGTTGGTCCAACTTTGGCAAAATTGCCAGATTTTTCAGCTGGAAGTAACCATTCAACTATGTCATTGGCTACAAGTTCTTTGAACTATGCTAAATGCATTTTGCGAATGCATATAACTTGTTTGTGCTTGCTTAAGGAAGCCTTGGGAGAACGCCAAAGCCGTGTATTTGAGATTGCTCTTGCAATGGAAGCCTCTACTGCTCTTGCTGGAGTTTTTGCTCCAAGTAAAGCATCTCGAGCACAGTTTCAAATGTCACCTGAAACCCATGATGCTGGTACTATTCCGAGTGATGTTTCAAACAACAGTAGTAAAATTGTGGTTGCAAGAACAACAAAAATTAGTGCTGCTGTTTCTGCACTTGTTATTGGCGCAATTATATCTGGTGTTATGAGCCTGGAAAGAATAGTAACAATTCTCAGATTAAAGGAGGGTCTGGATGTTGTACAATTTGTAAGAAGCTCAAGATCCAATTCAAATGGGAGTGTACGTACAGTTGGGGCTTTTAAGGTGGATAGTTCAGTTGAAGTTCATGTCCATTGGTTTAGATTGCTTGTTGGGAACTGTAGAACCATCTGTGAAGGCTTAGTGGTTGATCTATTGGATGAACCGTCCATTGTTGCTCTTTCAAGGATGCAGCGGATGCTTTCTCTATCATTGGTATTTCCACCTGCCTATTCAATATTTTCTTTTGTTATGTGGCGGCCTTTTGTTATGAATGCCAGTGTAGCAGTTCGTGAAGATATGAATCAGCTTTACCAGTCTTTAACAATGGCCATAAGTGATGCAATAAAACATTTGCCATTCCGAGATGTATGCTTAAGAGATTGTCAGGGTCTTTATGATCTTATGGCTGCAAATTCGACTGATGCAGAGTTTGCAACCCTGCTTGAGTTGAATGGCTCTGATATCCATTCGAAATCTGTGGCATTTATTCCTCTTCGTGCTAGACATTTTCTAAATGCCATGATTGATTGTAAGATGCCTCAATCTGTTTATACAAAGGATGAAGGAAGCAGGAATTCTGGACATGGTGAATCTAAAATTGATTTTACTGATAGTGAATCTACACTACAGGATAAGCTTGTGGATGTGTTAGATGCTTTGCAGCCTGCCAAGTTTCACTGGCAATGGGTTGAACTCAGGCTTCTTTTAAATGAACAAGCTCTCATTGAGAAAATGAAGATGCATGATATATCTTTAGCTGATGCTATACAGTTGTCCTCACCTAGTTTAGAGAAGGGTGGAGCTTCTGAGAATGAGAACAATTTTATTGAAATAATTCTGACAAGGTTACTGGTTAGACCTGATGCTGCACCCCTTTTCTCGGAGGTGGTTCATCTTTTTGGGAAGTCACTAGAGGATTCAATGTTGTTACAGGCTAAATGGTTCCTTGCGGGTCAAGATGTCCTCTTTGGTCGGAAGACTATTAGGCAACGACTGATTAATATTGCAGAGTCTAAAAGATTTTCTGTTAAGACACAGTTTTCCGAACCCTGGGGTTGGTGCACCCCATGTAAAGATCCTGTTACTCTGAAGGGGGATAAAAGGAAAGTTGATTCTATGCCTCTTGAAGAAGGAGAAGTTGTTGAAGAGGGAATGGATGTGAAAAGGTCCATTAAAGGGTTCTCCCCAGTGTTTGACTCTGAAAGCTCTACCAGTAAGCAGCAGCATGGGACTGAGAGGGCTCTTCTTGAGTTAATTCTTCCTTGCATAGATCAAAGCTCTGATGAATCTCGTAATTCCTTTGCAAGTGATTTGATCAAACAATTAAATTATATTGAGCAACAGATAGCTGTAGTTACCCGAGGACATACTAAGCCGGTAAATACTCCTGTAACTGAAGGTCAGACAAACAAAGTAAATAACCGCAAAAATATAAGAAGTGGCAGCCCTGGTTTAGCCAGACGACCAACACCTACTCCGGATTCTTCTCCACTTTCTCCTGCTGCTTTGCGAGCATCAATATCTTTACGTGTGCAGTTACTCATGAGATTTCTTCCTATTATTTGCACAGACGGGTAATTAAGACTGTATTTCTTCTAATCTTTAAATTGTTCGCTATGCTTTCCTGGGACACTTTCTCCTTCTCGATTGTTGCTGCTCTAAAGTAGTCTCTTTTCATGGGATTAAGTAGTGTGAGGTTTTCTTGAAACATTTATATAGTTAACTCTTGTCGGGGTAAAAGTCTACCATTTTTTGGTTGTTGGAATTCATAAAAATGGAGAGAGTCTACCATGTTTTGGTTGTTGGAATTCATAAAAATGGAGATAGATAATCGCAATATGAACATTTTCAACAATACAGTTATCTACTATCTGCTGTATTATCATGGTTTTCAGCTACTTGCATTGATGATAGTTCATTGTGGGTGCTGTAAATCAATTTGCTTCTGATCTTTTCAGAAGTGAAATATGGATTTTGGTAGTGACATGAAGGAATATGCTTGTTTTACTGTATCACATTAGTGTATCAAACGTAGGCTGTTTATAGTGGTAGTTTAACTAGATGTTTGTTTTTGCAGGGAGTCTTCTGTACGGAGTATGAGATACACACTTGCATCTGTACTTCTCCGTCTCCTTGGCAGCCGGGTTGTGCATGAGGATGCAGTGGTGAATGCCATGCAATATTCTCCATTGAGAAAGGAGGCAGAGTCACCTGCTGAGGCTGCTTTCGTAGATTCTTCTGTTGAATGCCTGTTTGATCGTCTGTTGTTGATCTTGCATGGATTGCTGAGTAGTTCTCTTCCAAGTTGGCTTAGGTCGAAACCTGTTACAAAGACAGCTAATGAACCTGCAAGGGAATTTTCTGGATTTGATCGGGAGCCCTTGGAGGCATTGCAGGTATGATCTTTCAGCCTATGAATGTGCAAAACTTAGTTTCTCTGACTGATCCCTGTTATTATTTATAGGAAGGCATTTTATTGTTGATATTATCATCTGGGTGATGCTGATTACAATGAAAGCATGCGGCTTACTTTTCTTATGGTCTATTATATAAATACAGAATCACCTTGATAACATGCAACTGCCAGACACTATTCGGTGGCGTATCCAAGCTGCAATGCCTGTACTTCCTCCCTCTATACGGTGCACTTTCTCATGTCAGTTGCCAACAGTTCCAACTTCTGCTCTTGCATCTCTTCAACCCAACACTACAAATTCTTGGTTTAACTCCGGCAGTTCGACTGCCCCTCAGAGGAACCTGGTTCCTTCATCAAGGACTACATCAGCAGGGAAGTCAAAGCAGCAGGACAATGATTTGGACATTGACCCCTGGATGCTTTTAGAAGACGGGGCTGGATCTTGCCCATCTGCAAATAATACTAATATCATAGGAAGTGGTGATCGAGTCAATATTCGTGCTGCCAGCTGGCTTAAAGGGGCAGTAAGAGTGCGGCGAACAGACCTTACATATGTTGGCGCTGTGGATGAGGATAGTTGATTAACAAGATTTTTTTTGTTGGCTTCATCATGTATGCAAACCCCCCTCAGCAGGTGTATTAGTTGTTTCATCGTCTATTTTTGATGGCAGACTGGCATGAAGATGCCTTTCTGTGCTCGCCCTTCCCGTGTTGAAGGGAGAGAGGGGACATCAATTTGAGAAACAGGTGAAGGGATGTGTTTTTTGTAAAAGAAAAGTGAAGCTCATCATCGTGTTGGTTCTGGCATGGTTTGACTACTAACCTGTTCATCACCCCCACCCCTGGACTCGTGCACTTTCAGACACAGTTCAGTGGTTTATTGTAAATATAGGATCATTGTTTCAACTTTCCCAATTTATTTGATAATATATCTCAAGTGGTCTGTAGTTGTTCTGTTCTAATTTATGTCTCAATGTGTAAACTGTCTGTATCTTCTGGGGACATAGGCGCACACACCAGTGCACGTGTTCAATTTTTCTTTTTAAATATTCAGAATATGAAAGATATATGTGCTTTCATCTGCAAAATGCAGCATTCGACTTACTTGCAAGTCCAGCCAATTTCATCAATAGAGGGTTGAATTCGTTTAGTCCATGAAAATGTGATAAAGTTTATTTTTTTGTCTAAAAAACTTATTTCCTTTTAATTTCTCATTTATGAAAATGTTATCTTAATAAAAAAATTATATTTAATTTTGATCAAGGATTATGTGTAATAGTTTAGGAATGCACCATCTTGAACTGATGCGATAAAGTGTGATAAATATATTTTAAAATATAATTTATGCGGTCATCGATGTTATTTACTGTACCTCCAATTTTAGAAGTCTTAAAAGCCTTTTATTTTGTTCGGTAGAAGTCTTAAAAGCCTTTTATTTTGTTCGGTAGAACCACTAAAAATTACGCTTAAAAGAAAAATGTCTTCTGTCTTTAGTACATTTAACAACTATGATTCATACATATACAATTGAATATGTCGATATTCTATTAAATGATGTAGGTTAGCCTAAATTGTTTCCCTTAACGTAACAAAGGTTGGATGGAGCAAGTGTTAGAATGCGGTTGTAAAACCAAGTTGTGGTTTCTAGACATCTCGATTTTTCATTGATTTGTCGACATGGAGAACATCTTCAATCCATGCAACAATGTTGAATGCTAGGCCTTCCAAAACTCTTGAATAACTCTCTAGTACTGCTTTTCCTACATCCTGCAAGATATAATTATCATTCTTAGTCATGTTTTCAAATTCAAAATATTAAGAATCTGTTTCATTTCCTTCTCACTTTTTTGTTCTAAAAACTGCTTTCTAACAATAATTATATTCTAACAAGCTTTCAATTTCCCATCCAAAATCTTTTATTTTATTTTATTTTTTTCAAAATAAGTGTTTTAGAAACTAAAAAACAGAATTTAGGAAACAAAATAGTGTCAAGAGGGGACAAACACTTTCAAAAGTGCTCAGGAGAGAAACATATTTTAGTAAACAGAATACTGCCTTCGAAAATAGTAAACAAACAAGGCCAAATGGTATCCTACTGTTGATCCTTTGGTTAAGTGGAAAATGATATGTGTTGATATGCTCACAGTATATAGTTTGCTAATCTTACCCGGTTGTATTGGATCTTGCATGTATCCAAAGAAGTTTGTGATAGTTCAGGATATCTTTGCTTCAGGCAAAACAATAAGGATTCAGCTCTCTCAGCTAAGGTGTAGCTTTTGTCCTTGTAGTCTGTGTCTTCCATAAGATCCTTTACTTTGCTCCATGATGACATTGAATGGCTCAAACAAGCTTTCCGCCTCCACGTGTACACTGATGATTCAACCCTGTCTGTTAACTCAAGTGCTTCATGTTCAGAACTTATTTTGAGACAGTCAAGTAGTTCTTCAGGTGAGAACTTGTCTGCAGTATGCATGTAGTGGTAAATTGAGTCCCCCAAACTTGATCTTCCACTCTGTAGAATTTCATGTTTGAAAAGTGTAAAAGAAGAAGGATTAGAGTATAGTCATTTTGATAAATATGATGTGAATGCATACACTATTTATAACATGAAAACAATTCTTCTCCTGCATTAACTTAGTCAGTAATTGACTTTTTATCATTAATTTCAAGGGAATATGCATAAGATTACTAGATCTAATTGGATTTGATTGCTATTGGTACCTTAACTGAAATTATATCAACACGTTTTCTACAAAAATCAGCTGCTATTATTGGCTTCCATAAAATGCTTATAAAATTTGATGATAAATTCCAAGACATTTGCTTTATGGGGTCACATTTAATGGAATCCTCAATCACTTGGCAATTGAATTTCAGCTGGAAAGAAAAAGAGATTCAGACTTGTTAGAGATGCCTATTTGGAGATTAGTTACTACTTGGTTGGAGACTAGTTACCTTAATCCTCTATTTCGAATTGATTACCTTGAAGGTTTTGTCATACATAGTAATTACTCTAATACAATTATATTTAGTAAGAATACATTTTAGTATAATATTCCTGCTCTATTTTTTAATTTCTATAAATACATTGTTAACTATTTCAAGACAATAATATTTATAATTGAAATAGAAGTTTCAATATGTGATAGCCTTTACTCGTTCAATCAAATAGTATTTGTATTTTTCTTTTACCTTTTTCTTCTCACCCATGTTTCACAACAAGACTCATTTTTGAGAATTCAACTTTCATAATGAGACTTTCAAAAACAAGTTTTTATCTTAAACAATGGGAATTACCAACGAGGACCAACCTTGGGAAGATTATGTATATATGTTTCTGGGATATCTATTTCTGCAAGAACATTGCTGTTTATTGCCATGGCTGCCTTATGAATTTGATTAGCACAATCCCTTTTCTCTATCAGGTGCTTTCTTGACATATCAGAGAGACCACCAGGAAGAACACAAGGAACTGGCAGCCACCACTTCTCATCTTTCCTTGGAACAATTCTTCGGAATGAGGCCCCACGATTCAAATTCCCTGGTGTGTTCTCAGCATACCAAAATTCAGTGTCCTGGAAAGTATCTAATATTTCCTGCAAACAATGTTATGTTTATAATTTAAGTCACAAGAAGTCTTCATGAAAACTGATGCAAGATGGAAGAAGCAATTGAGGTTTGTCTCACTATGAGCATTGTGTCAAGCTTCTGCAGTGCAGGGAGGTTGATATAGATGTCTAATCTTGGCCTGCTTTTCATCATCTGAAAGAGAGCATCAGATCATGTTATATGCATTAACAGATGCCAAACAAGTTCCATTGAAGATATCATTATCATTTAGCAAACTTCACCTCCACAATTGTGCCGTCTTTTAAATATTCTGCAGTTGGAGCAAATTCTTGTATGTAGTCACACACTGATAAAAGAACCTTCATTTCCCTTTTCAACATAGTCTTCTTCTCTGGCTTTAGTGGTTCCAACTTTAAGCTTTGACCAAATACAGTTGCTGCAGAATTCACAAATCAAACACATTCAAGGACAAAAAAAAATTGCTCACAAATATGAGAGTACTAGAAACATACAGACTTTCTAATGCATTTTTTTTCAGAGTACTGTTATTGTTAAAATTTGCTTGGATCTCACCAAATGATGTAGGTATAATTTCTTATTTAACGAGTCTCCATTATAATTTTTGAATTCTGATAAATTTTAGCCAAAAACAGATAGTATGTTCAAGAGTGTGTTATCAAGTTATGCTATTGAGTATTAATACAGTTAAAAATTTACCATAGAGATTGGTAATGGCATTTGAGATTGTAACTGCAGTGCAAACACCTTTCCCACTACCAGACATGTCTTCTCCAAGCAGAAGCTTTGCAAATCTTTCCTTCATCATTTCAAGCTCGGCTAAAGTGGACAAAATTAAGTCAGCCACTATTAAAAATTGTACTGTACTTGTTCAAAGTGTCCTAAAACATAACAAAAAGTTACACAAGAAAAGTGCAAACTACCTGAATCCAAGAGCTCACTGCCACCAAGTTTATCATCCATTGAATGCTTGCAAAGCTTCATTCCTAGCTTTGAAAGAACATCCGGTTTTTTCCTCCTCGGAGAAGGTGAAGATTCACTGGCATAGCTGCTCTCATTTACAGTCTCAGATTCTGAGCTTGTCCAAGTTTGACAATATGCCAAAGAATCTCCACCCACTGTGGAAAAAGCAAGAGTTTTGGAAGGTGAAGAAGTATAACCCTCATCATAATTTTCGTCATAGTTGGATAATTTATCCATCTTATCTCAAGAATATGTGATTAACTTCTTCAACACCTGCACACAAACATGAAGGTCAAGTTACAATTTGAGCTTGTGAGCTGTAAATGGCTTCAAGATCACTTCGATATATACTGTATAGGTTATAAAAGCATGACATAGAACTTAGCTTAAAACATACAATTCTCATTTGAAATCAAACTATGCATAGTAAAAGAAAAGGTAAAAAAGGGTGATCAAAAGAAAAAGCAGATTAATTTGAATGTTCTTGTCTTGTTCGCTAGAGAGAAAGAAAAAGCTAAAGCTCCCCAAGAATGCTTCTTCTGTTAAAGATCAAAATTGATTTCCAGATGAACCCGGCAAAGGGTTGTGAAAGGAACTGGAAAAAAAAAATGTCTGAGAACTTTCCGAGGTTGAAAATAACTGAAATTTGAAACTTGAAAGATAACGGTTGGCCATAAAGCAAGGGTCCCCAGCATTCTTTTTTTATGGAGTCTTTTAATGTGTTAGATTTGAATTTAAAGTTTGAACTAACAGTAGTTAAGAAGGTTTGAAACAGTTCCCTCCTGAGCGTTTGTACCTTTTTCTTCTTCCAGGAACACTTTCCATGCAAAAAGCAAAACTAATTACCTATTTCCATGGTAATTGTCCAGCTAAAAAGGACAGAGCAAGTTGCAGAAATTGCCTAATTCTTGGTAGATTCAGACTAAGAGGACAAAGCCAAGATATGTACTAGTTGAATATGAAGCTAAGGTTATATATATATATATATATATATATATATATATATATATATATATATATATATATATATATATATATATATATGGGGAGTTACAGAGCAGTGAGGATAGATAACAATAAATGTTTTTGTGGAGTCTAAGGCCGAAAACAAAACTATAATGGTCAACTATATCGGTCTTAGATAAAGTTTCGATATCTAGTGTATGGGTTGAGGGTGATGGTGTTTTCCGGTCGCTGGTACTTTGTTATCAGGGGTTTCAATTATCCAAATAAGATCTGAGCCCAAAAGTCCTCTTTCTCTTTTCCTGTTTGCTATTTATATCAGTATGTGTTATCATTGCTCCTCCAGCAGGGGAAGACGTGCAGCCTCGGGAGTGTATCATCCCTGTGTCAGGAGGATATCTTGTTTTTGCATGCCTTGTGAGGAAAAGACGTGTAGTTTCGGCTATTGGGATTGCTTTTTTCTGCAGCCTGTCAGGGAAGACATGTGGTTCCATTTATTGAAACTTGTTCCTGTGTCAGAAGACAGGTGTTGATTCCCAATGCAAAAAGGTGGGAAACTGGTTGGTGAGAGGTTGCTGGATACTTGTCAGCTCATGCGTGTTCCTGGTTGTGAACCTACCATCCTGAAGGCCGAATAGATGTTGTATACCTCCTTAGTACTGGGAGTTGTCGGCCACTCCTCCTGGTGGCCGTACAGTACACTAGTCTCTCAGACTCTTATAGTCTTTAGACTTCTAAGAGTTTCTAGTGGTTGGAGTTCTCGGCCATACCTTCTGGCTTGAGTATTGGGGGTTGTTTGTCACTCCTCCCGGTGGCCGGGTAGTGGAGTTGTTGGTCATGCCTCCTAGTTTGGTATTGGGAGTTGTCGGCCACTCTTTCTGGTGGTCGGATAGTACACTACTCTCCGAGACTCTTGTAGTATTTAGACTACTAAGAGTTTCAAGTATTAGGAGTTGTCGGCCACTCCTTCTGGTGGTCGGATAGTGGAATTGTCGGTCATGCCTCCTGGTTTAGATATTGGGAGATGTTGGCCACTCCTTTTGGTGGCCGGATAGTACAGTAACAACCTGTGTGTAGGACATGGAAACACCTATACAGTTTGTTTTGATAAGATCATATTGATCTCTTTGTTGTTGATAAAAATAATGTCATTTCCTCGGTCCCATTTTTATCTTTGTATAAAAACATTAGCCGTTTCAAAGTTGTAATGGTCCTTGCAATAATTTGAAGTAACAATTTAAGAAAGACAACAAGAATGTCTAATCAGTGGAATGTGAAATAAGGGAAAGATTAATTTTGTGGTTTTACAAAAGTAAAAAAAGAAATAATAAAAATAATAACATAAACAGAGGATTATCTGGAAAACCATATTCTGATCAAGAAGAAGATTTTCTGGAAAATCTTTTTTTTCTTTAATGGAAAGTATTTTATTAAAATCTTCCTTTATAGGATAGTATAGGATGATTTGAATCTTATATTTTGGATCAAAATAAGAGGTCTAGCATAGGAATTTAAATTTTGAGTCTTGTATTTTGGTTTAAAAGTAGACTAGTTTGTCTTAGAAACTTAGAGGTAAAAAGTTTAAAATTAAGAGAGACAGGAAGGACTTTGCTAAGGCTTAGGTGGCATGTACAAGGGTTGGTGTGGCACCAATTAGGAGGATATGTCGTACCTAGGTGGAAGCTTAGGTGGCACCACATGCCTTTCATGCCATTTGTCACATGTCATCCTATATATGAGGACAATTCTCTCTTATCCTAGCTTGCCTTATTAGAGAGAAACGGCTTGACAGATCGATATTGAAATCGATAGTCACCCCTTCCACCGCCTTCGACTTTCATACACTAAGTGCTTCATGTAACTTAATTTTCAGATTTGTTATGAATAAGAATAGTAGTGCTGGTCAAATGCCTCTTCTTGTTCTAGAAGCTCTCCTTAAAGTAGTCTTCATTCTCAACGCTCTCTCTAGTTTCCTCTAAGAGTGTTGGCCTAACCTCACTCTCTTTCACTTCCTATTCCACCTCACACATCCAAACACTTTAACTTCTGTTGCATTGTATTACATTATATTTTTAGAGCTTTGGTATTTAAGAGATAAGTGTTTCTTCTTGTTTTAATCATTTGTTTTTTAATTTAATCGATTCAAACACCTTGTTCTTCTTAGAATCGTCCAAAATTATGAAAATAGGAGTTATTCTTGTTGTTTCCGTGAAGCTACTGCATTATTCCTGTACTTTGTTGAATTTAATTTGTTGAATCTTTTTACTTTTAGGTATTTTTCAAGTTTATAATATGTTCTTGTGATGTTTCTAAGTCACGTGTTTTCAATTATGTCATAAACTCCATGTTTAGAAATTAGTTCATGAGGTGTTTGATGAAATGTTTATAATGTGTCTTCTATGTATATGATGAAATGTCTAGTGTAAATTGCACTTCTGTTATGCTTTGTGTTTTTGTTTTTGTTTTTTTTTTTTTATGTTTTTGAGTTCTTAAGCTTGTTATTAGATCATTAAAAAGGTTTGTAGAGTTAGATTTCTATTATGTCTTGATGTTATGTTCAAAATCGTTGAATTTTTCTAAATTTCAACTTTCCTGAGGTTGTTCTGTAAACTGCACTGGTTTGAAAAATATTGATGTGAAAATTGTTGTGAGAGCGACTTAAGATATTGAGAAACTATAGTTAAAAAAATCACATTCAAATCTGCACTAGAAAAAAAGTTGAAAAATTGCACAATTATGAATGTCAAGGGTTGAAAAACTGGTTATTATGTTTCCTGGATGCTATTAGTTTAACAATTGTTCTAAATTGTTTGGTGATATTTTTTATGCAAATGTATTGCGACTTGCTCTGTATTGTATTGTTGATTTAAAAAAAAACCAAGGTCAAACTCCTTGTAAAAGAAATTTACATAAATGAAAATAATTTTCAAAATTTGAAAATGACTTCCAAAATTTGGAAATAACTTCTAAATTGTACAATTTATAGTTTGAAAACCATTTTCAAATTCTAGAAATTATTTCCAAATTTTAAAAGTCATTTTTAAATTTAAAAATACCTTATGAATTATATAATCTGAATTGTCTTTGTACAAAATCCACTTTAAAAAATGTGTAGGATGAAATGACTAAAGGTATAAGATGATTTAGTAGATTTATTTAAGGACATTTTCGGTTTTTCAAATTCCTTATGGAGGTGTAGAAAGAAATTATAGAAATACAGAAAGAAGTTGTCCACATGACATTAAGGAATTGATGGCCCCAAACAGACTGGCCCAAAGCTCCAAAAGCAACCTACTGGGGTTTGGGTGTATAAAAAGAGGCAGTTACTTCCTGCATTATATAGATTTGTGATCTATACAAATTCTTAAAATATTAAAAATATATTGACAATTTTAAAATACCAAAAATATCATTGACATTTTTAAAGTACAAAGTGTTAATAACACTTCAAGCCTATCTCTCTCTCTGCATGTTGGTCACTTTTCTTCGGTTTGATTTAATTTTAAAATACTTATATAAAGGAATAGCTTGGAAGATGGTTTGAGTTGAGTATGTCAATGACGGCCAAGCCAGGCGGTTGAGTACAAAAATATTTAGTACAATAATACATACTATTTTTTTATCTTTTTTATTATTTCATAAGTTATAAACTGGAAATAGTTTAAATTTTCAGTTTTTCTGATATTTCATTTAACTATTTTGAGTTGTGATTGACAATGTTGAAGATAAAACAATTAGAAGAATTTGAATTAGTTAGATAAAATGCAATTACAATTTTTTAGTTCATAAATTAAAGGAATATTAGCTAGTATAAATATTTCCTTCAATATTTTAAGAATTTTAACTAGTTTTTTTTTTCACCCTAATAATTTATTATAAAATTATTGTGATGTTTTAAATTGTAATATACATCAAATTAATTGTTAAATAAAAATGTTCTCGTATGCATGGTAATTATTTAAGCTTGCACATTTGGATAAAATAATTTGACAACATTATGAGCCTGTTTGTATAGACTGTACACTATGAAAGAAATAACCGAAAAACGCATAATTTAATAAATAAAATATTAATTTATTGTTAAAATCAAGGAAAGACAGAGTAAAAATTCTTTCTTTGCAAAAGATGAAGATTTGCGAAAGAAGTATACAGTACATAATAATAAATAATAATAATAATAAAATTAATTAAATTATAAAATAATAATAATAATAATATAATAAATTAAAAATTTTAATATTAATTTTATAAAATAATAATAATATAAGATAATTATTAATAATATTAATATATAACAAAATTAAAGTATTAAAAAAAATATTAAAAATAATAATTATAAATATGGTTAAGCAACCAATTACTTATGATATCAAGATAAAAGTAAAGAAAGTTTTTATTCCTTTAACATTATTACATAATCTTAATTGTTTTCTCTCCATATTTCATTAGTTATAGTATCATGTTTGGCCCTTGCTTATAATTATCTTTACAAACTTGAGAGAGGGAGGCATCTATATCTTGTTCCATCAACTTTCGATTTCCTTTATTCATTAACGACTAATCATTGTATATCTCTCACATCTCACAGAAAAAAAAGGTTTTGTTCCATTACTTATTGGAAATCATTTTTCAACACACCAAAGGTTATTCAATTACATTTCTAAGTGACGAATGACGATGATTGAACAACCCTAATGAATTTTGTGGACCTCTTTGGAAGTACTTGTTTAGGAGGTATCTAAAACCTGATACAATGTAATTATTTGCGATTTTAACATAAATTTGACTTCTCCAAAGTAGTACTTTCTTACAATCATTGCATTTATACTAATTATCACTAAGTCACAATACTTCAAGTACACCAAACCAAAATGAACTAACCTTCAGGTATTGGCAGTGGATCCCTCTAATAGGGACATCCTTTAACAATCTTGAATCGGATGTTGTTTCTTCCTATCTGGTTAGAACATATGTTAATTTTGTGTCAAAATCACAAACTGTGAATACATTTTGACTTGGCAAATCTTTTCTTTTAGGAAAGTGAGGTGCATCCGATCTTGAAACCTTTACTCATAAATGAGTTTCATCTATGGCACCTAAACAATTTTAAAGGGTAACAAAAATCACATTGTAATTAATGATAATGTCATATGTCATGTATGTGAAGTAACACTTTAGTTTGTCCCACTGTTACTTTAAAGTATGGGTAAAATTAAAATTGGTTGTTGTTTAGGATGAGATTTCACATCGCTTCCGAATGGCTAAATAAAAACTCTCCCTCCAACATTATAATTTTCATTCAACACATTATGAAAGTGTCAAGATACTTCCCCAACTGATGAAAAAAAATGAAACACTTTTGATTCTTTACATCATGTCTACTAATGTATAAAAAAAATTAAAATTAATAACTTGTTCCTTAATTGTTGACCGAAATGCCTCCCCCTCAATCTCTAACATATGCTAATGAATGCTTCTGATTCCATGTGAAGAATGTCACAACATTATTCAGTATGCACCAAGTATGACATCAATCTTGTTGGCAATATTCTTTTTCAAGTACAAACTTCTCTCCTAAATCCAATTTGTTTGTCGTACTACTTGATCGATACAACATATTCAATCCATAAACAATGAGATAAAGGATTGTTAGTATTGCTACTTCTATACACATTTGTAATTATGTCTGCTCATTAAAATACTGAAAGACCTTAAAATGTCTTTCACATATACAACCATAAAGTTTAATATTTTATAGTAAATTAAATTTACCTAAAATTATTTTATTTAAATGTAAATATGGATTTTACAAATCTGATATAATATTTTGTAATTAATAAATTGTATCCAAATTATTTGACTTCAATATAAGTATATAATTGAGAGACATAATTAATATTTTGTGGTTCATTAATATTTTTACATTTTAAATTTCTAAATTAATACTACTATTTCCTAATTTAAACAACAAGATAAATACCAAAATTTTTAAACTTCGAACCCTAGTGTATAATAATTTCAAAAATATTGACATAAACATAATTATGCATTACTTAAATTAAATTCATCTAATCTTTTTCTTTTCTAAAGTGCAAATTGTTTGTCATATAACTAGTTTATGTTCCTTAACCTAATTTTGATTTGTAAGCTATAATTACTTCCATAACCAATTTTTCATTCATTCTAGGCCATACAATAGTGTTTGCCCTTCACATCAACAACATATAACATAAACAAATAATATCATCATAAACCATTTTATCTCCTGCACTATATATCAAATTCTATACTCCTAATCCATTTTCTACCCTCATATAATGAATTGTTATACCATGAAAATAACTGCAAACACTCTTCAAAAACTACACAAATGAAACACATCACATAATTTGATTATTGAAGAAGGGGGGAAACGGATTTCCATTCTCACATAATCAGTTATGGGTGACATGTATGCCTTAGCTGCTACAATATCAAGCCCACTTAACACATTTTAGCCACATGGATCATATGCAAAGGAAGCACATATGTATGCATAAGAGATGTTGTTTGGGGACTTACCTGTTGATAATATAAGCAATGGACCAACCAAGGCACCAACAAGACAATTATAACACCACACACCAACACATTCCTTGGCCAAAAAATCTCTATCATGCACAATGTAAAATATAAGGACAGTTTAGTCATCTCCATACTGTCCAATTAGTTTTTAAGTCCTTTTTCTCACCAGCACAGGATACTCCATAACCTTTTCCTTGCCAATTTGCTAATTCACTTCTTCACAAATAGATTAACGCCAGAACTCATTTGAAAATAAATACAATACTAATTCACCTTTCTTTCCTTGCATAGTCCACTCACGCAAATCCAAACATGCCCATTTCATGCTCTTATTTATACCTAGAAACAAAGAGAAGCTAGCAGTTATTCAAGGATCAAAACTGTGCATTTTATAGTAACAAAGTAAAAACTAAATAGCTAAATCTTTTAATTATTCGATCATAATTAAAAGTAATAAAATTCTCTCTTGTATTAACTTATTGCATATACTTGGATGCAGGAAAAAAACAAAAGACTATAAAAATAAAAGAGAAATTATGGAAAAACAGTGAAACGAAGTTATAACCTTCAGATTAGCAGTGTCGGTGAATGTAGTCCATCATAAAGGAAAAAGAGTATTGTATGTCTAGTGGGCATCAATGCCTTTTTAGTTATCTTTTCACACCAACCCTTTTTACTTTTCTTTTTTCTCTCTCTCCAAGTGTAGTAATAATTGTTTTAAGGATATTAACTAAAAATATTTTTATTTAACAATATTATTAATTCATTTATATTATTCTAAATTTAAAAATATTATTGCTAATGTAATTTTTACTTTTACTTCTTGATTTATAGATAGCATAACACTGTTTAGCAAATGGTTGTACTTAAACAAGATCCTGCCTTTTCAGACTAATTTTTTAAATTAGTATAATTTTTTTTCAAATTTCCAAAATAGTACATTTTTTAATTTATTTAAAATATTAATTAGCATGTCATAATAATATACTTTTATTTTTAGTTTATCATTAATTTTTTTAATTTACTTTTATTTTTTTATTTATAGATGTCATAATAATAACACTCATTTACCAAATGGTTGTACTTAGACAGAATCCTGCTTTATCACTCAAACGGCTAGCTTGTCTTTCTGGCACATATATGTACTACTGTGTAACCTTTTTCAGGCTCACTATCATCCACTTTTCCTCTTCTTCCTAGAAACACCAACAACTCACCCACAAACAAATCAACAATTAAGAGAAAAATACCATCATGCTCTCCATCCAAAGCTAAACAGCAACATGGTCCCCACTCTTTTCACTAGATTCTATGGAGTAATTATATAAATCACAATTATACTACTAACATTAACATCGCTTTTGCAGAGAAAATCAGCAAGTGAGAAAAAGATAAGTATTCCCCCATTTGCAAAATAGTCGTTGCAATTGTTCAACCAATTAATGATCCCTCTTTCCATTCTTAAACCCCAAAACCCAAGCTCGTGTTCCCACATAATCTCACCCATTTCAAGCACTCATTCCATCTATATCCTCTCTGTGCAATACAGCTTCCATTTGCCTTCCCCAGAAAAAACCTTTGGCTTTTTCCCTCACCAACAAACCACATTGTTTCCTTTCTGCTTGTTTTAGCTTCATCAAACCCTCACACGCGTCCTTCCAGGTGGAGAGAAACATACAACGCAAAAAAAGTCTCCTTTTCCCAACCCTCAAAGAACCATAGCCAAAACAAAAATGGCTATGCTTCTTCTCATTCCTCTGTTACTATCTTCCATTTCACTGTTCAGCATTTCAAGTAAGCAAATATTTCTGCTTCCTTTACACCATCTTCTTTCAAAACGCAATCTTTCTCATTTTTTTTTCTTCACAGCTGCAACGTTCTCCCCACAACCCGGAATCTGCTACGGCCAGCTCGGCGACAACCTTCCGCCGCCGCGAGAATCACTCTCCCTCCTAACCTCCCTTCACGCGAAGCGCGTGAAGCTCTACGATGCCAACCCGGAGATCCTCCACGCGCTTCGGCACACGCACCTCCAAGTCTCCGTCATGGTGCCCAACGACCTCATCTTGAATATCTCCTCCGACCAAACCCTCGCCGACAAATGGGTATCGTCCAACGTCGTACCCTTCCTCCCCGACACCCGCATCCGTTACATCTTTGTCGGGAACGAAGTCATTAGCAGCAGCACCAACGCCACGTGGCGCCACCTGGTCCCTGCCATGAGCCGCATCAAACACGCCCTAAAATCCCTCGGGATCCGCAAAGTGAAGGTCGGAACTTCCTCCGCCATGGACGTGCTCCAAACCTCTTTCCCTCCCTCAAACGCTACGTTTCGTGAAGACATAGCTCTTCCCGTCATGAAACCCATGTTGAACTTCCTCAACCGAACCAAATCCTTTTTCTTCTTAGACGTTTACCCTTTCTTCGCGTGGTCCTCTGATCCCGTTAGTATAAACCTCGATTACGCGCTATTTCAATCCAAGAATATTACCGTAACGGATCCGGGTTCGGGTTTAGTTTACACCAACCTCTTCGACCAGATGGTGGATGCGGTTTATTTCGCAATGGAAAAACTTGGCTTTCCGGGTATTCGGATCTTTATAGCGGAAACGGGTTGGCCCAATGGCGGGGACCTTGACCAGATTGGAGCGAATGTCTACAACGCTGCCACTTTCAACCGAAATTTCATAAAAAAAGTTACGAGAAAACCACGGGTTGGGACGCCGGCTCGACCGGGTTCGCTTCTTCCATCTTTTTTGTTCTCTTTGTTTAATGAAAACCAGAAACCGGGTCCGGGTACGGAGCGTCACTTCGGGTTGCTGCATCCAAACGGGTCCAGGATTTTTGACATTGATTTGTCGGGTAAGACGCCGGAATCGGAGTTCCGGCAGCTTCCGGCGCCAGAGAATAATGAGAAATTTAAGGGGAAAATATGGTGCGTGGCAGCGCGCCGGGATAATGTGACGGCGCTGGCGGCGGCTCTAACGTACGCGTGCTCGCAGGGGAATGGCACCTGCGACCCGATCCAAACAAAAGGGAAGTGCTTTAAACCGGATTCGGTTTTCTGGCATGCGAGCTATGCCTTTAGTGCTTATTGGGCTCAGTTTAAGAAAATTGGTGCAACTTGTTACTTCAATGGCCTTGCCACACAAACAGCAAAAGATCCAAGTAAGTTAAAATTCATTTGCTCATTTTTCGACAAAATTATAATATTTGTTTCTTTTCCTTATTGGTATTTCTGATTAATTTTAGCACCTTTAAATTAGGTTTTGTTGATTTTTCCTGTTAATTTATTTCGTGTTGTGTTATTGTAGGTTATGGATCTTGCAAGTTTCCAAGTGTGACTCTTTGACTCTTTGATGGGGAGGAAACAAACAAATAAAGCAAATGGGGTTCTCATGACTCAATCATACAATGATTATTTGTTTTGACAATTTATAATTTAGAATTTTGGGGATCCTTTTTTTGTTGCTTTCATTTCATGAATGTGTGTCCCTCCTAAAGGTAGCATCATCCCAAGCCAATGAGGAGGAACTTACATTGGTGAATGATTTTGAATGGATAGTGATTATTTGACATTTTATGTAATACTACTATCATTCCCCCAATGGATGGTCATTATTTGTTGTCATGCTCCCATACAAGGTTCAATGTTTCTATCTCTTTGCTCAACATTCATTCTTTTATGTAATAGTTCTATGCCAAAATTGGGTCGTCATTATTTGACATCATGGAACTAAAAAAAAAGTGATGAAGAAAGTGCAATATTTCTTTTACACAACTTGCATTGTTTTCTATTGGTGAGTACTATAATCATTTTATGCAATAGTAATTTGCACTATCATTCTTATGGAAATAGTTTGAAATATTTTCTCTTTCTAGGATGATTATTAACGGCTCCAAAATAGCCCTAGGAGGTAGGTGCAATAGGTAAGAGATAATGTTGTTCTTGACTATGTTTTGTGGCATGTGGTGGTCCACCACACTGTCAAGTTATCGTCATAAGTTCTGCTTTGGAATGAGGGTTATGCACTTTTTATTGTTATTAGTTCTAGGTCAGATCATTATATTTTATAAAATATAAATTTAATCAATTAAATTACTAAATTTTATTAGATCGTTTAATGTAGTTTCTTATATTATCGAATTTTAACGTTTAATTATTAATTTTTATACTTTATCCTTAAAACTACCTAACTATTCTATATCGGGTAGCTTATTTATAAAAATTAAATTGTGTAAAGGTTGACTTTCTTTATGATTGATATTATATTATAAAATTTAATGGTTGGACTGATTAAATTTACATTTTACCTTTTTTACTAGGTTTTATTTTTATTTAATATGTGTACATATAATGTTTTTCTCTTTTTAAAAATAATTAGGCATTCCTTTCGTAACGTACACAATATGCTTATTGATTTTCTTATAATGGTAAAAAAAAATAAAAAAAATAAACAGCGTATCATATATCTACTTGTATATTTACTTCTGGAAGTAGTTTAAGGTTAACAATGGAAATTATAAAATATTAGAATGTGTGAATTTATTGGGTATTTTTTAATTTTTTTTATCTAATCTTGCGTATCCGAAGTTAAAATGGTTGAACTTAATAATCCTGCCTACAAACTTTTTATCCAAAAAAAGTTGAGCTGTGAATTTTCCTTTGAAAAATTCTTTGCTTCAAAAGTTTTCTCATTGATTTTATGCTTTTAGCTATGAATACTTACGACTCATAAATAAGTTGTTAATTCGTATTACAAATAAGTTGTTAATTCGTATTACCAGATTTAAATCTTGGATAAATATTATGGTGTTTTGGGTAGAATTTAGTTTATAAGATTTGATTCAATCGAAAAGAAATACTATTTATATATTATTTTTTATTTAGACTAATAACTCTGGAGTTAGAATTTTCAATTTAGGTAGAGTAAATAAATTTCCATAAAATAGTAGATTTTAATTTATTAATATATCTCTTTTAACAATGAAAACACAAATTAAATTTTATCATTTTATAGATTTTAATTATATATTCCTGAAATTATCATTTAAAAAAAAACACATTAATTCAACCTTTTTAGAAACAATAATATATTAAGATGGACATTGTAAATTAATACAAAAGTATGCATTTGGAAAAGTTGTAACTGAAAAGACATAAAATGAACATGAATATTAACTTAGATTCTAGCAACTGCAAACTAGAATATTTTAAAGGCAAGAGATAAAACAAAAGTAAATGGAGAACAAAGAGAAAAAAAAAAAAACAAAATAGAGATAATATGGGATTGTTGTTGCACATTATGTTTGATTCTCCATATAATAATAAGTACGATAAAAAGAAGGAATTAAATTTTAATGGACATGGTGATAAGCATGAAAAGTGATGTAAAACTTCTTTAATTTTGGTGGGTTTAAACACTTAATATCATTCTATTTTTATAATAAGGTGAATTCTAACTCAGGTTGTTTTAAAGATACTTTTTAAATGATTTAAAAGTTGAAAATCCATTTTATAGCATGTATGTGTTTTAGGATGTCTTGTAGTTTCTCTTTAAAGTAACAAGGTAATATTAATTTTAGTAATTATGAAGTGTATTTATAAGAATTAGATTATAACATTAGATTTGAAATATGGATTATAAAGAATCACATGAGTGGTATAATGTTTGGAAAGATAAGCTAAGTTTTATTACACATTATCAAGTTTAGATTGACTTATCTAGTAATAATAATGTAAAATTCATTACGAGTCTTTAAAACTAAATAAAAAAAAAACTTATAAAGTAATATTGAAAGAATTAAAGTAAGATTTGTTGTCAAAAAGATTCAGTCAAGATAAGGAGTTAACTAAAAAAAGACGTTTTGTCCTAAGAAAAATTATCTTTAATTATAAAATTAATAACTTATTTTGATTGAATTACATCAAATGAATATGAAAACAACATTTATCTACGGTGATTTAAAAGAAAAAGAGGTTTGCATAAAATAACTTGAAAGATTCTTTTCCAATAATGATGAATATTTAGTTTGGAAGCTTAATAAATCCATATATGAATAAAAAAAAGCCTCCTCAGTGGTATTTAAAATTTTATAAATTTACATCTTCATTTTTTCAAGAAAACACCATGGATGTATATACTAGAAGGTTGATGTAAATTTTGCTTTTTTGTTTTATACATAGATGGTATTTTCCTTGCAACAAATGGAATGTATGTTATCCACGTATCAATGTATATAATAAAAGGTTAGTGAGAGTAAAAATTGTTTTCTTGTTTTATAGATGGATAATACTTTGCTTGCAACGAGTGATAAAGGTATGTTATATGAGGTGAAACAACTCCTCTACAAATATAAAGGATATGAAGGATATAAGACATCTTATGTTATTAGAATTAAAATCCATAAGGAAAGGTTTCGAGATATGTCGGATTTGTCTTAGGAGACTAATATCAACAAATTTTTAGTGAGCTTTAATATAAAAGGTTGTTCACTAAGTGTAACTCCCATGGTGAACGCTGATAGATTTGAACAGATTTAGTGCCAAAAACATGACCTTGAGTGGGAACATGTCAAAAATATCCCATATAATTCAAATACTAAAAGTCTTATGTACGCTCAAGTTTGTGGTAGACCTGACATTGCATTTGTGATTGAAGTTTTGAAAAGATATCTGACTAATCTAGGTGTTAGACATTGAAAAGTTACAAAAAAAAAAGCAATGAGATATCTTCAAGGAATAAAGGATTACATGCTTATGTATAAATTAGATTGATGATTTAGAAGGGATAGACTATTCTAATTTAGATTTCACCTATTGCATTAACACCGCAAAATCTACATCTAATTAAGTTTTATGCTAGCTTGTGGAGTTGCATCTTGGAATAGTAGAAAGTAAAACTTAGCTAGTTCCACTATGGAGTATGAGTTCATTTATTGTTCCACTATGATATATAGTTGGAAAGTTTAATATTTGGGCTTATAATTGTGAATTCAATTGCTAGGTCATTAAAGTTGTATTGTAATAACTTTTGTGGAGAAATTGAAGTAAGCACACATATCAATATTATATATCTAATAATAAAAAATTGATTTAAAAAAATTAAGTAAAGTGGTTATTAAATACTTTAATTCTAAGTTGATAATTGTCTATCAAAAAATTTGAAGGATAAGAGAAACTAAATTCGGTTATATGATATGACAATAATTATAAGTGTTCTTATTTTAAAAATATTATTCAATTATATATTTTCTCATTTATCTTTACGCACATATTTATTTATTTTAAAAGATATTCATATAATTTTAATTTAGAACAAGAACATTTTTCATCCATTAAAAATTGAAATCGAGAAACTTATGATATTAACAGGATATGTCAATACTATTTATATATTTAGTTTGTTATTAAGTGAAAAATGGATCACATAAGTGAATACTAGGATTTTTTTTCACCAAATTTTATAAATGAATCCCAAACTTTTAAGAATATCTCTTTTCTTTAAACAAATATACATATAAATATTGAGATTTTATCCTAATTATTTATAAAAGTAAATTCCACATTTTTAATTGTTTTTTTCTTTTTTTAAGAGCACTATCTTTGATTATAATTTTAATTCAAAACAATTAAGAATAGTAGCTAAATATAACTCATGTGATTGAGTGATCTAAATATCACACATCTTCTCGGTCAATAAACCTAATATTATCTTTAACATACAATATCATCATCTTGTGTATACCATAAACTAGAAAATGATAAAAACAAAGAGGTTGATTGCTTTTATTTTACACTTTAGATAATATATATATATATATATATATATATATATATATATATATATATATATATATATATATATACTTTGTTTTGATCATTAGAATTGAATAATTTAATTATTTTCTGTTTTTCTTAGTTTTTTCTTTTATATTTTATTTTTTAAATTGAATTCACTTTATTCTAAGTTATTGATATTCAATTTTTTTAACTGCGAAATTATTAATTTTTTCAAATGGTTTTGCCAATGTGATGTGTAACTTGATTTACTCAGACTAAGTTGAATAAATTGCTTGCAAGCGTAGACCAAATACTTATGAAACATTTAATCTCTAAAATTATTTTGATGAAAATAGATATAATTAAAATTTACTAAGTAACTTACAATATATCCTTGGGTAAGGATGGCATCGGGTGGTGATGAAAACGAATAGTATATAAAACACATTTTCTATAATAAAAATATTTGTATTACTTGAAGACATCTATGATATATTATTAGCTTTTAAAAACTATTGAAATTCAATTTTAGTTAGAGATAAAGGAGGGTAGATTATAGGGATACAGTAAAAAAAATATAATTTATGTAAATAAATAAATAAATACTTTGAAATGACTTCTTTATTATTTGTGGGAATAATATGTGAAATGTATTTTTAACCAAAGAGAATATTGAGAATGTCTAATTGAAAGAGTGAGGCAAGTGAGAGTCTCACTTCCTCAATTATACATTTTAATTTATAATATAAAAATATTTCTTATACATTTTAATTTATAATATAAAAGTATTTTTTTGCTGAATGAGACTATTTTTCTTATTTTTATATTAATTAACTTTTTAGGTTGATATGGGAAAATGGGTGTTGTTTACACGATGCTTTAGGTTCAAACTTTTTTGTTATTACAAAAATAGGAATGCCCAATTGATGAGAGGGAGATTGGTATTTTAATTTTCATAAACTACCTAAAATATTATTTATTATTATTATCATCATAACTATTATTGTGAATATTTTATGATTTTGAAATTTAAGTTAAGATTTATTTTATTGTAAATTATAATAACAATATTTTGTAAAATTCGAATTTAAATGTATTAGTTTGTTGTTATTACGATATTTTATTATCTTCAAATTTAAATGCAGTTTCTTTTTCATATTTAAATTCCAACAAATTCTACTATTTCTAAAATATTATTGTTATTATGGAATTTAACTTTAGCTTTAAATCAAAATAAATGTTATTTGACGTTAATATGTAACATCAGAAAAATATATTAAAATAGTGTTTTAATGAACGGGTAATCTTTAAAAGAATTTAAATTAAATGCAAAATAAGCATTTTTTGTCATATATATATATATATTAATATTATTTTTTATGAATAATTTAAAAAAAATACTATTTATAACAAGAGCTATCTGCGGCTGGATATACTATTCGATCTTATCTTAACAAAAAAGATATCCTTATCTATTAGGAAAACTTGACACATTCCTAAATCACTTCTGAGTTCTTTGGCCAATTATTTTTTTTCAAAAAAAGAAAATCTAAAAAATATTACTTGTTATATTTTGATGATATCTCTTTCACATGAGTCATGAAGTTGGGTCGTTGTTTCTTCGGCCGGCTGCTTCTCTTTTCTTCCTTTTTGTTTCCTTGCATCTCATTCTTCCTCTCTCTTGAGATTATCTTTTTCGACAATGAACAATTATTTTACATTAAAATCCAACTTACGTGTCCACGTTTCTTTTCAATACTACTCATCAATGTCAATATATGTTATTATCAAACAAATATACTAAATAATTATTCTCATATAATAAAGTTTTAAATTCTTGTTATCAATTTTTTAATTGAAGAATTAGATGAACATTAGTCTTTTGAAATATCCTGCATTCATAATAAAAAAACAAATTTTAAATGGTTATTAATTCATTATATTTCAGTTAGTTAAACACATTTATTGTCTACAAAATAACACGCATTTCATCAATGAAAGTTACTATAAGCAATGGTTTCAGTTAAAATTAGGTACCATATTTACTTCTTTCAATAAATGTTAATTGATAATATCAGAAAACGTGTGAAAAAAAAGTGACAATATCAGAAATCATATCCTTGTAACATCTCTTTCGAAGATATGTGTATGACTATTATAAATCAGTTATTTGAGAATAAAAGATTATCATTATTATTCTATATTTACTTCTCTTCTACTTTATTTTTATCACATTTTTTCCATCATATTTAATATTTTTTATTTTATTTCCTTTCAAGTACTCTACAAATAAGATGGACCTTAAACATTTTCCTAATATAATAATATATGATTAAAAAGACAATAAATTTCTTTAACAAATGTGATAAATCTTGAATATATTTTCTTGCTAAAATTTGACTTAAATTGTGTCATGCAACTTGACCTGAGCATCAATTTGTGTTTTTATACTTAATAGAGTGGATATCAATATCAAGTTATCTATGACTTATCCTTCTACATTATTTATAGGACCAACTTTATCTACAACATTCATTCATCACAACTCATCATAACTAATCCTTTCATTCCACAAAAGTCTCAAACAAACCCTATCTTTTACCAGCCAAAATCTCCCTATCAGGATTCTCAGGGTTCTGTTTCTCTGCAACAACCACTTCACTTATATAACTTCTCAAACCAACCCTTTATTGGTCCATCCTCTCTAATCACACCCAGATAAAGAAGAAGCCAAAAAAACCATTTTTTTTCTCTGGGTCCTCTTCACAATGGAAACAAGTGTCTCCAACAACCACCTCCTCCACCTTAGGACCATGCTCACTCCTTCACAGCCACCACCACCATCACCATCTTCGTTCAAAACCCAGTTGAGATCGTTGCCGAAAGGTTTGACTGTGAGGGCAAGTGCGGGAAGGAGGCACTGCGAGTTCAGCAGCCTCAACGCGCCCCTTGAGCCTCGCTCCCCTGTGGGGAGTTTTCTCGGCGGCGTGTTGCAGAACCGCCGCCAGCTGTTCCACGTGGTTGCCAAGGAAGAGTTGAAGATGTTGAATGACGATAGAGACTCTGCTATTGCTCGGATGGTTATCAGTCAGGACTCTGATGAAGCCTTGCTTCACAGGTTTCTCACCAATTCCGAATACCCCTTATTGGTTCTTTTTAATTATGTTTTTGCTCTTATTTGCCTTTATGTGGTTATTCGAATTTTTAGCTCCGTTTGATAAAGGGTGCAGTTTTGACTTCATGGTAATTAAAGTGCATGTGCATGAATGCATTTGCTTGCCATGTAATTTATGGTTTTTAGTTTAATTTAAATAGTTGAAGATTTTTAGTTTGTGTTGTAAATTTATGGTTTTTAATTTAATATAAACACTTAAATGTTTATTTTACAATTATTGAAAATCATAGACTTTTATTTATGGTAAATTTGTAGTTATTTTTTTTTTAATTCATACCTAGTTTGATCTGTAGCTGCTTGACAATGTGAAATTGTGAACATTAAATTATTTTTTTTATGTGTATATTTGGTTAAATTTTAGCCATTGGGGTGGAAATTTTGGTGGTGGTTTTCTCATGCATTTTTTTTTTTCCATGAGTCCCTATAATTTTCACTCCCTACAATGAGGAAATTTAGTGATCTTAGATTATGTTGCATAAACTTGCATCTCTTCATCTAGTTTTTGTTATTAGATGTGGATGTGGCTTGAACAAGATATGTTTTAGTGTGTTTGGAAACAAGAATGGATCAATTTTTTGTGTGAGACCGAACCTAATTATATTGTTGACCTCATAGTTGAGGAAGGAGAAGGTCGTGCTGTATTTCACTCTAAACTGGTAAAGGCTAGCGATAGTGAATGTAAAAGGAGGGCAGAGTTTCTAAATCTTGATTCTGCTCATGTTGTTTTTCTCATTGTTTTCTTATGTATCATTTAACAACGGCTGGAAATTGTGGACCTCGTTTGCATTTTATGATCAATAATACATACATCCATCTGTATGATTATTTGTTTGGTCTTACCATAGATAACAACATTGTTCTGTATAGGATTGGTGTTATCCATTATGTTTGACACCAAATCCCTGCAGTCTGATCAGCATTTATCAAATTGTTACTCTTTGAAAAATGGAGATTGAGAGAGGTTTTTCCTTTTTTATTTACAGTTCATTAATTTCCTTGTACATTGTTTATGAGGGTGCCAAGTTTATCTGCATTACCCTACTGGAAGTTGGTTAGTTTGGTGATCCTATACCCTGATATCTAGAAAATGTAGCTGTTCTTTGTTGAATATTTGTGTCAGTTCCTTACGTTTGGTGTAAAGCTACTTGGTTTTAAGAGTTTTAGACATAACCGACGCCTCACAAAACTTTGGTGTCTAAATATTAGAGCTTTGTGCATATCTAATAATGAAAAATGCATAACACTACAAATACTAGTGACACTTGTGGTATGTATTGACTTAAATGTTTCTGAATGCCAGGAGGATTGCAAAAGTGAAGGAGGATGAGTGTGCGGTTGCTATATCAGATGTAATGTACTTGCTGATTTTACACAAGTTTTCTGAGATCAGGGTTCATTTGGTTCCAAAGCTTTCTAGTTGCATATACAATGGAAGACTAGAGATATTGCCTTCTAAGGATTGGGATCTGGAGTCTATTCACAGCATGGAAGTTTTGGAGATGGTAAGGCAACATGTCAGTACTGTAACAGGCTTGAAATCAAATCCTAGTGTAAGGGAAAGTTGGGAAACCATTCCTATTCGACTAGGCTGGCTCGCCCGAGTCTATGTTGCCTCCATATTGTATGGTTACTTTCTGAAGTCAGTTTCATTGAGGTACTCCCTAGAGCAAAGACTTTCTTCATCCAACCATAGTCTTCATCCGGGTCAGAAAACTAGCCCTTCATTTCATGACATGTATCAATACGGGTCAAAGGATGTGATGCTTGGCAACAAGAATGACATACAATCTGTATGGCATGATTTGATGAGGCAGGAAGAGGGAATTGAGGATATAAAATGTTATGTTATGAGCTTTCACCCTTTTCAGAGGTGTGCCAAACTGAGATCTAAGGAAGCTGTCAAGTTGGTAGAGAGTCATAGTAATGCTCTTTTTGGAAATGGGAAATCTGGTTTGTCTCAGCATGATGATGTTATTGTAACTTCATTTTCCAGTCTGAGGAGGCTAGTCTTGGAGGCTATTGCATTTGGATCCTTCCTGTGGGAAACTGAAGATTACATTGACAGGGTGTATAAGCTTAAAGATCATGAGGTAGAGTAAAGGAGCATGTTGCTAAGTAAATTTCCACTTTTAGGCCAATTCTCTTTGTATATAAATCTGGTTAGATATAGGTTAACTTTATTTTGTATAGGATTATGCATTACCTTTGAATAATGTATAGTTTTCAAAAGGGTTAGCTGGGAAAGAATAAAGATGGAGATTTTAAAGGGTGACAAAGTTAGAGTTGTTTACTCTATATGGATCTATGTTTGATTTTTGCAGCTTTTCATATGATGGTTATAAATGTCCTTTTTTAAAGAATGTTTTGCCTGTTCATTTGGACATGATTCCAATTGTATTTGAACTGTTCATTTAAATTCATTAATTAGTGCATTTAAATTCATTAATTAGTGCCGATAAAAAAATGATAAATGATCAATTAGGGTTTTATAGAGATTAGTAATATGTAAAATCTTTAATATTTTACATTAATGACTTGGTAAACCTGAAATAATATAGTTAAATGTTTAGTATTTAACTAACATGGTGCCTAAACAAATTTAGTAATTAGCGAGACTATTACACTAACTATTAATCCAACCTCATGCACAAGTCTCATTTAAAATCGCTTTGCAACTGAATTATATTCCTCTAGCATATTAATGAATTTTGATAAATCCTAAATTAATTTTGCTTTAGTTCCTATTATCAAAGTATAATGTTAAATAATTGAAGTCTAAAATAACAATTATAGAATTGTAAATATGTATTTTGAGTTGTATGTATTTAAATGTTTCAATTCTATTTTTGCTCTATTTTTCATACGAAAGATGCAAAATTGTACTAGTTTAACTGAACCATCAGACCTCACCCACAGTTAATACACTTGTCAAGTTTTACTATTGCCCCTAATATAAATACAACTCACCTGAATTTGCTATTGATAGTTAAAGTTTACTGAAAATATAAATTTTTATGATTTATTTTTCTATTTAATATTAATCTCATTTCTTATATGACAAATATTTTAACTTGCGTAATACATGAGAAATTTATATAATTATTAACTATTTTTTATACAGTATTTTAAATGAGTGGAATTTATAATAAATAAATAATTTTAACACAATATATATATATTATAGCTTTTTCAAGCATGTAAACTATATTGTATATTTATGATAAATGACTTATACCGTTATACACTATTTTTTAACTATTAATATTTGAAAAATTAAAATAAACTGAAAGATAAAAAATATTAATAAAATCGTTACGAAATATGTGGCAGGAAATTTCTAAAACTGTTATAATATAAAAAAAAATATTATGCTCAATATTCTATTCTATATACAGAGAATTATTAACTAGTGATAATTATTTTTTAAAATATTAAAATTTAACTGAAAAATAGATTAAGAATAATAAATTAGAAAGCTCTATTAATAAATAGATTCTGAAACATTTATTTTAATTTATATATAAGAGGATGGCTATTTTCTCTGACACGTTGTTTTTTAATTAAATTTTATTATATTTCACGTGTTATTAATAACTCTTTCTTTTTTATAATAATTAATAACTCTGTCTTGCTTTTATGATTTTAATTAATAAGAAAAAAAAATCTTGGAAAATGCTATGATAAATTCTAATCAGTGAAACAATATACCAGATAATCTGTCTGTAGTCTTGGTCACCACGTTCTCCTACTCCCAAGGATTCTCATCTCACCTTTGACTCTATTCCTCTCTCTATATCTCTCTCTGTTTGTTTTTTTTTTTTATTTCACTTCTCTGCACACAACTTTCCACTTTTATACCTTTCAATTTCATCTTCACTCCATTTTTTGTTTTTTTGCAAATTTTGTCCACTTTCATCGTACATTGTAACTGCATGAACTACAACGTTGTTCATTTCCTCATGCACCCTATTCTCCTCAAACCCATTTTCCTTAATGTCTTGTCCGCCTCCCTCCACTGTCTCTTATTGCTATCAGCTTCGCTGTCATGGCTTTGGAACAAAATGACATTCACGTCAGGAACCAGGGAAGAAGAGTCTAAGGAGAAAGAGAAACCCAATGACAGTGAGACCCTCCTCAAAACGACAGTGTTTTGTTCTCTTGGTGTTTCTGCTTTCAGTTTCGTTCTCTGTTTATTCAACTACTTCTATTGGTATACTAGTGGGTGGTCAGAACAAAAGTTTATGACCCTTTTGGATTTGGCTCTCAAAACACTTGCTTGGGGTGTTGTTGGCGTTTCCTTGCACAAAGGGTTCTTCTTTTTTGGTTCCAATGAAAAAAGGTTCAGGTTTTCATTCATCTTCAGAGTTTGGTGCACCTTGTATCTCGTTTTTTCTTGTTATTCCTTCGTGGTGGATATTGTTGTTGTGACCGAGATACCAACTCAGTTATTGGTTTATGATGTTGTGTCCACCTGTGCGGGGTTTTTGTTTTGTTACGTCGGGTACTTTGTGAAAAAAAAGGGTCACGTTAACGGTATCGAGGAACCTCTTTTGAATGGTGGTGCAAAAGAGACCAAGGGTGGGGACAATGTTACTCCTTTCTCACATGCTGGAGTTTTTAGCCTTCTCACTTTCGCTTGGATGGGTTCTCTTGTGGCTGCTGGCTACAAAAAGACCTTGAACCTTGAGGATGTTCCTCAGCTAGACAACAGAGACAGTGTGGCTGGTACTTTTCCTAGGTTCAGAGATAAACTTGAGGTTGATTATGGTGCAAATGCAATTAACAGTCTCACCACGCTTAAGCTGGTGAAGAGTTTAGTAAAGTCAGCGTGGAAGGAAATTTTGTTCACAGCTTTTCTTGCATTGTTAAGCACCTTGGCTTCTTATGTTGGTCCTTACCTTATTGATGGTTTTGTTCAGTATCTTGATGGACAACGACAGTACGAAAACCAGGGTTATGTTTTGGTTTTTGCCTTTTTCTTTGCAAAAATTGTGGAGTGCCTCTCTCAAAGGCATTGGTTCTTTAGGTTGCAGCAGATTGGACTTCGAATTCGAGCACTGCTTGTTGTGATGATCTACAATAAGACTCTCACAGTTTCTTGTCAATCAAAGCAGGGCCACACTTCTGGGGAAATAATCAATTTCATGACTGTTGATGCTGAAAGAGTTGGTGTCTTCAGTTGGTACATGCATGATTTGTGGATGGTGGCGCTGCAAGTCGCATTGGCCTTGTTGATTTTGTATAAAAACCTTGGCATTGCTTCCGTTGCTGCTCTTGTTGCAACCATTGTTGTTATGTTGGCAAATGTTCCCTTGGGGTCATTACAAGAGAAGTTTCAAAATAAGTTGATGGAGTCAAAAGATATTAGAATGAAGGCCACATCCGAGATTTTGAGGAACATGAGGATCCTCAAACTACAAGGTTGGGAAATGAAGTTTCTATCAAAAATAACTGAGCTCAGGAAAACTGAGGAAGGCTGGTTAAAAAGATTTGTTTATACCTCAGCCATGAGCACATTTGTGTTTTGGGGTGCACCCACATTTGTATCTGTGGTTACTTTCGGCACTTGTATGTTTATAGGGATACCCCTTGAAGCAGGGAAGATCTTGTCTGCACTTGCAACATTCCGGATTCTTCAAGAGCCAATTTATAACCTTCCTGATACAATTTCTATGATAGCACAAACTAAAGTTTCTCTTGATAGGATTTCATCATTCCTTAGGCTTGATGACTTACCATCTGATGTTGTTGAGAAGCTTCCTCAGGGAAGTTCTAATACAGCAATTGAAGTAATTGATGGAAACTTCTCTTGGGATTCATCTTCCCCTAACCCAACATTACAAAATATAAACCTTAAAGTTTTTCTTGGGATGAGGGTTGCTGTTTGTGGTGCTGTTGGATCAGGCAAGTCTACTTTACTTTCTTGTGTATTGGGAGAAGTACCTAAGGTATCAGGCGATCTTAAGGTTTGCGGAACAAAGGCCTATGTTGCTCAGTCTCCATGGATACAAAGCGGCAAGATAGAGGATAATATTTTGTTTGGTAAACACATGGATAGGGAAAGGTATGAGAAGGTACTGGAAGCTTGTTCCCTGAAGAAGGACCTGCAGAATTTTTCTTTTGGTGATCAGACAATTATAGGAGAACGTGGAATAAATTTGAGTGGTGGACAGAAACAAAGAATTCAAATTGCACGTGCTCTCTACCAAGATGCCGATATATATCTATTTGATGATCCTTTTAGTGCTGTGGATGCTCACACAGGCTCTCACCTGTTTAAGGTAACTTGGTTCGTGATTTATGTATTATGTGCAATATAATCTGATCTATTATATTTTGCTTGCACACTACCAAATACAAATACTCCTTGGTTTAATTCTTTTGAAGTGCAGTTCTTACCACAGCATGAGACTAGTATTATTAATCTCTAGTGAGTGCCTTTCTTGTTGTGTACGGCAGGAATGCTTGCTGGGTCATTTATGTTCAAAAACAGTGGTTTATGTCACTCATCAGGTGGAGTTCTTACCGACCGCTGACTTTATATTGGTGAGCATTTCATGTAATTTTATTGTCAATAATGTTAAAAGAGATTTTTTTTAATTCCATCATGTTATCTTTGTTGTTAGGTCATGAAAGAAGGGAGAATTGCTCAATGTGGAAAGTATATTGATCTGCTTAATAGTGGTACTGATTTTATGGAACTTGTTGGTGCACACAGAAAAGCTCTATCTACTCTAGATTCATTGGATGGAGTGACAACATCTAATGAAATAAGTACCTTAAAACAAGAAGCAAATGTGTCTGGCACACATGATTTTAAAGAAAAAGAGGTAAGCAAAGATGTGCAAAATGGGGAAACGGGCAACCAAAGTGAACCAAAAGGTCAGCTTGTTCAAGAAGAAGAAAGGGAGAAAGGTAAAGTTGGGATTTTAGTCTATTGGAAGTATATCACAACGGCATATGGTGGAGCATTGGTACCTTTCATATTGTTGGCTCAGATTCTTTTTCAAGCTCTTCAAATAGGAAGCAATTATTGGATGGCTTGGGCCACTCCCATCACAACACATGTGCAACCACGTGTTGAAGGAATGACTCTTATAGGAGTCTATGTTGGTTTGGCTATTGGCAGTTCTTTCTGTGTCCTTATCAGAGCAATGCTTCTTGTCACAGCAGGTTATAAGACAGCTACTATACTCTTCAATAAAATGCACCTCTGCATTTTCCGTGCTCCAATGTCATTTTTTGATTCCACTCCAAGTGGCCGAGTACTTAACAGAGTATGTTTACATTCTTTCAATTTTTGTCCTTATTTTGTTAGTGGTTTTTCAACAACATAGCTTATAGAATACTTTGTCAGTTGTCTTTCTTCATGTTTTTCTCTTGTAGGCTTCAACTGACCAAAGTACAGTGGATACTGACATTCCTTATCAAATTGGCTCACTTGCCTTCTCTATGATCCAGCTTCTGGGAATTATAGCAGTGATGTCCCAGGTTGCATGGCAGGTTTTCATTGTCTTTATACCTGTAATAGCAGTCAGCATATGGTATCAGGTATTAACTGGATCATGTATAATAAGGTGACACATAATGTCTTCACCTACGCAGAATATGTACCAAATGTATTTTGCAAAATTGACTCCATTATTCAGTATTATATGATATCATCGCTAACATCTTATAAACTTATAATTCTGCAGCAATATTATATACCAGCAGCTCGAGAACTATCACGTTTAATTGGAGTCTGCAAAGCTCCAATCATTCAACACTTTGCTGAGACAATTTCTGGTACTTCAACCATCAGAAGCTATGATCAGCAGTCAAGATTTAGAGAGACAAATATGAGACTGACTGATGGGTATTCTCGGCCAAACTTCAATATTATCGGTGCCATGGAATGGTTGTGCTTCCGCTTAGATATGTTGTCTTCAATCACATTTGCCTTTTCCTTATTAGTCTTAATATCTATTCCTCCGGGAATCATTGATCCAGGTATGTAAAATTCCAATCTGGTACTGTTACAAGTCAAAATTTAATGGAATTGAACATAATTGTTTTCCTTTCGTACAACTTTCTTTGAAGGCATTGCTGGTTTAGTTGTTACATATGGACTCAATTTGAACATCATACAAGCTTGGGTGATATGGAATTTGTGTAACATAGAGAACAAAATTATATCAGTAGAAAGAATACTTCAATATACTTGTATTCCTAGTGAGCCTCCCCTTGTCGTAGAAGAAACTCGGCCCATCCCTTCTTGGCCATCATATGGCGAGGTTGATATGCAAGATTTGCAGGTAGTTTCAGCTACTACTTATATGTTTATGGTTTTCTACTATTGTTTTCTTTCATTTTTCTGTCAAATGATTTATAAAATTCATGCTAAGGTTTTCTTTTCCTGAATGGTTAGTGGTTTAGCTTATGATACAGAAAACTTATGCCAAGAGCAATATCATATATTTGTGCTATGTTTGCTATGATGTGCTGCTCATGATTCAGGTTCGTTATGCTCCACATCTTCCTCTTGTGTTGCGTGGTCTAACATGCAAGTTTCGTGGAGGATGGAAAACTGGCATTGTTGGGAGAACAGGAAGTGGTAAATCCACTCTCATTCAAACACTTTTCCGAATTGTTGAGCCTACCTGTGGTCACATCATGATTGACAACATCAAGATCTCTTCAATTGGACTTCATGATTTGAGGTCTAAACTAAGCATTATTCCTCAGGATCCAACAATGTTTGAAGGAACTGTGAGAAATAATCTAGATCCTTTGGAAGAATACACCGATGAACAAATTTGGGAGGTGGGTTGGTAAATATTTATGAACAGATATAGACACTCCAAAAGATTATACTTGTACTTCGTTCTTCAAATTTGTATTACGTTCATTCACTCATTCACATTCCTTTAAATAGGCCCTGGATAAGTGTCAACTTGGAGATGAAGTCAGAAAGAAAGAAGGAAAGCTAGACTCCACAGGTTTGTCTTTGAACCATGATTAGACAAAATTTTCCATAAATACCTTGAGAAAAATAAAAAAGGAAAAGTAAAAGAAGAGTTTGTCTTAAGCTAAAATTAGTTTAGTTTAGTTTATAGGAAGTACTTTTTTCAGTTTTCCATCTTATTTTCTACTTATATGAGTATTTAGGAAGAAATTTTGAACTTATTTCTAATATGGGAGTTGATGTTGTAGTTAGTGAGAATGGTGAGAATTGGAGTATGGGTCAGAGGCAGTTGGTGTGCCTTGGCAGGGTGCTTCTTAAGAAAAGCAAGGTTTCGGTGCTTGATGAAGCCACTGCATCAGTAGATACAGCTACAGATAATTTGATTCAGCAGACTCTTAGGCAACATTTCTCTGACTCTACAGTCATCACCATTGCACATAGAATAACTTCTGTTGTTGAAAGTGATATGGTTCTGCTTCTTAGCCAAGGTCAGGAAATGATGTCTTTCTTCATAGAACTTTGATATTCATTCTTTGTACCATGATGTTTTTGTTGTCTGATTTGGTTACACATTGGTGCAGGACTTATTGAGGAGTATGACACCCCAACAACTTTGCTAGAGAATAAGTCCTCATCTTTTGCACAACTTGTTGCAGAGTATACCATGCAGTCCAACTCCAATTTTTGAGAAATTTGTGGATCACCGATTTAACAATTTGGGGCATACCAGAAATTTTGAGAGGGAATGTTTATACAAAGTGAAATAGAACACCAATGTATACACCACTGCATTTTTTTGTAGCCACTAAATTGAGAGTTGTAGGAGAAGATTGGTTATGTGAAGGAGTTTCCTTAACATGAATATAATCTAAAGATTAAATCTAATATGTACATATCCTATTTTTAACATGTATGATATAAAAAACTTGTTGTTTATTATATGTTAATTAAAAATAATTATTTCTTTTATAAAAGGGTTAACCTTATTACCCTTTTGGTATAAAATTGATCACATGAAATGATGAACTTGGAAGGATTATGACCCTTATGAAACATGCTCTTATATATTTTCATTCCCTCTTAAGTGTAAAAATGAGTTAAAATTGTCTGTGTTGATAAAGTTATTTTATTTGAAATTAATTTTAGCATTCATTTACCCTTTGTTTCTTTAAGAACAGAATAGAAGGAAATGAAAAGTAAAAAATATATATAAGATAAAAATGTCACATTGTTATTGTTTATTTGAGAAGGAAAAAAATTCTATAAATAAACTCCTTCTAAATTAGCAAGAAATGAAGGGGTGATGATTTTTCTCCTTTTATTTTTTTAACTTCTTAAAAATGAAATATTTTTAAATAACATTAAAATTTAGTGTTAAATTAGTTTGTTCATGTTCTTACTAATAGATCAACCAATTGGACTGAGTAATGTAGTAATGAACTCACTTTTTTAAATAAGATATTAAATTTGAGAATTGTGATAAAAAAACATAAATAAAAACATCAAATTAGTAATGTTCAATCAGGAATTTATTTGTTAATTCTAAGATAAATTTCAAACGCATATTTCATTTAATATTTTTGAATAAATTAAAATCCCTTTTATTTTAAAAATCACTCTATTACCTTGCATAATGAATATAGGTCCTATTTTAATCCATTTTTTTTAATCTTTCGAGAGATGTTTTATACCCGACTGTTCTCCATAGTTGATTTTGAATATGTTTTTATCAATTTTAATTTGTGATTTTGAAAGACAAAAAACCGTTTCAGATGAAACTTTAAAGTCGATGATAGAAGTATTTAAAACGTCATTATGTTTTCTAAAATACGAAAAAAAAGTTGAACGTTAAAAAATTAGTTGTTAGTAACACTAATAGAGTAAAAGTTATTAAAAAGAGTCCGGAAAATATTATTAGAGCACACAATCATAATTATTTGTGACTATTAAGACATTTGTTTTATATATCTATTAATAAGAAAAAACTGAAAGCGTAGTTAACATGTAGCCATCTCCCAAGTAAGAGGAGTGCGTATTTTAAAATAGAAGGCTCCTGAAATGCAATTAACTAGATCTTATTTAGATAAAAAAAAAAAGAAAAATCTCAAATATTTATATGAGAAGAAAATAAAAAATGAAATAAATTTTTGAAAAAGGTAAAATAATTTAATTATAAATAAAAAACACTTTTGAAAAAGGTAATATAAACTAATAAATTTATTGAGAAATTTTAATTTTTTCCTTATATTTTAGATGAATTGATTTAAAAGAAAGTAATTATTGACTCTAGATAAATATATGAAATAAATACCTAACTCAATTACAAGTTTTTTAATTGAAAACAACAGGTCCAATCCAATTCTTATTTCAACATATAAAAATTGCATTCAAAATTCATCCTTTAATTTATAATTTTTCAATCTCATGTTAATTATATGCATATCTAGAAGCTAACTACTACCAGATTATTTTTATACATTTGATTCCTTAATGGTGTTGCATTGGTCATATTAATATATTGAGTGACATCAATCTGTGTTTGAAAAACATTATTAATTATTTCCAATAACAAAAGATTTTCCTCAGTAATGTACATATGTAAGCAAATTGCTTGAAAGCATCATATATTTCTGAAGTGATGAAGAAGAAAGTTTTGTCACCACATAATGCTTCTTCTTTTTATACTATAAATTGAAGTGCTTCCTTGCAAGTTTCTAATAACATAATGTGTGGAAAAGCAAGAACATTATCCCTTAGCTTGTTCCTTGAAACTACTCCAACCAATGAGCTTCAAGAGTTTACTTGGTTAAATAAACTACTACAGAAATTTGAAACCTTCAAAGTCACTTCCAATGTCATGATATATAGTTAATTTATACATTGATCTTTGTTTTAGCCTTCTGTATTGAGTAACTTCAATTTGTTCTGATGTTGGTTCTTCTTCTAAAATCAGTTATATTTGTTGTGGTAACATTATGGAGTCTTCTGACCCGTTTGATCTTCAACACAATTGCTTCCACCTTTGTGGTGTTGCTCCAAGGTCTGAAAGGATCTGGCGAAGGCACAGTTGGGATTTTCCAGATAGTTGCAGAGGGCATGGTGGGGTGCTTCCAGTTCATCCTTGAGCTTGTGATTAGCTTGATGAGTTCTGTGGTGTCCAAGGTGTTTGATGTTGTTGCAGAGAGTGTTGCAGGGTCAGTGAGTGCTTCAGGGTCTGTGGCAACTGAACTTGCAGAGAAGCTCAAGACTTCACTTGATGAGTCTGTGAATGAGGTGCTGCCAAAGGTATTTGAGGTGTTCTTTAATATGACCTCTGACATGGTGAAAGAGTCATGGAACAGCTACATCGGTGCTGTTGGATATGTTCAAGAGAATGTTTGATTAAGTTTCTTTTTAAATACAACTTCTGTTAAAAAAATTTGTTACATTTGAAGATGTCTAAAATATGTTTCTCCTTTTTTCTTTCTCTAATTTTCTCCAAATTATTGATTTTCAAGAGTGAATTTACTGATAGATTAGAGAAAATTGAAAAGAAAAGAAAAAAAAAAAGGAGCTTCATTGATGAAGTAGAGATGGAAAGATGAAAGTAATATTGATGTTATTTGACAAATTCAAACATCATTATTTTTAGACTGTTAATAAGAAGAATTTTTATTAGAAACCTAATTAAAAATGTTTAAATTTATGAAACATTTAAATTTGATGAAACCTTTAAGAGAATGCTTGGTTTTTCTTTTTTTTTCTACCACGGATTTCTCCAAATTTCGTGGTTCAAGGAGTTTTCTCATATGAAACATAAGTTTGTGTACATGAATCATTCCACAATATGTGAACTTGCAATACCTAATCATTACAATCCATTGGGTTGAATGTTTGGTTTAATTTTGTGGTGTATGATTTTACGTCAATGACATTTTCAAACTTAACTAGTTAATTTGAAAACATCTTTTGATATTTTTATTTTTGTTAGATCTCTAATATAAAGGTGACAAAATCCAGTTAATTTAAATATCTTTTATCTCTATTATTTCAAAAATATGTCAAATTTAGTTAGTCCGCTACAGTGAAAACATGATATATATATATATATTGTAGAATAATACTTCTAAAGGAATAAAGAGTCAAAATTTTTACTTTTACATGTTAAAAATTTATTAGTAATTATTCATAATTTAAATTATTTATATATTTAAATATACAAAAATGTTATCTTTTAAATTATATTTTTAATTTAATTTTAATAGTTTATATTATTTTAAAAAAGGAGTTGATGGGTGAGCCATTTCATCCCACCCACATACCTGAGTAGCTCATAAACTAGATAGAATGAATTGAAAATGTCACCTCACTTTACTAAATTAATGATATACTAATAGGTCACTTTACCATTTCAATCCATTTACCACCCACGACTATATATAGGAAGCTATTTCGTCCACTCCACAATTGGATGAAATTATCAAATTTATTGTTAAAAACAACGACTGCTGAAAAAGAAAAAGAAGAATGTTGTAGTTAGAAAAAGAGCAAAGAAAAAAATCTTGTTCTAAAAAATATTTTCATTAAAAATTTAATTCTAAAAATCTTATTATATTTAAAAAGAATTATTCGATAATATATTTCATAAATTTTAAAAAAATATATATAAAAAAAATTCTAATATCAGATAAGTCTGAAATCACTTTAATGAATGGTAAAATAGTTATTTTAAAAATTGTAGGGTGCATGCTGAAAAAAAAAAAAGCAAATAGTAGAAGCTGACTACATATTATATGTAAAATCTTGTGAGACCAATTTTTACACTGGCGTACTTTTTGGTATAGTCCACATATTGGACAAAAAGAAATGCATCTTTTATTTAATAAAGATTAATCTTTTATATTTTTATCATCTGGGATGGACGTTCTTCAATGTAATCTAGTTTTAATTTTTTTAAGAATATAGTTAAATTTTTAATGGGTTTTTCCTAAAGATTCTTGAGAAAAGTAATATTTCTCCTGGAAACATTGACCACCAAACACTTGTTTAAGATTATAGACAATTTTGCGTACATTTTTTATGTGTACATAAATTATTGTTGGATTTATGATCAGCCAAGAAAAGACTTTTTTTTTATAGACAAAGATAAGATTATGAAAGAAGTACAAAAGAACTCCAGCCCTTTCACAAAATAAGAAGTACATCTACATGCAAGAGAGGATCTAAAGACAAGGGTGAAAAAGAGTGACTACTTAGATATATTGGTATAAAAGTTAAGGTTTAATAAAATTATGGGATTTCTTTAGTTTCAATCCATTTTATGATTTTGTAATTTTTTTAATTATAAATTCATTTATATACTTCCTATATGAATTTTGGTAAAAAAAAAAGACAATTACTTCTTACACGATACAAACTGTATACTTAACAAATTCTTAAAATGTCAAAAATATTCTTATTATTTTTATTTTAAAATTTATTTATTATATATTTTCGTTTTGTTTTATCTCTCACACTCAATTCATTTAGACGTTTCTTAATAAGTATAATCAAGAAAAAAATTATTAACAAACTAAAAGTTATAAATATCTCATTTTATCAAACTAAAGTTGTAAATATCTTAATAATAAAATATCTCATCTTAACAAATTCTTAAAAAATAAAATAATCAATAACATTTAATTGATTGAAAAAACAAAAAATTATATTATGTAATAAATAATTCTTCATATTAATTGTGCAGTTAAAATATATATAAATCTTAAAATAAAAATAATAAAAACATTATTAATATATTAAAAAATAATTTAGTGCAGAAAGCAATTTGTATCGTGAATTATATATATAAAAAAAAAAGTTCTTAATGCTTTACATGCAATTGGTTATCATACAAAATAAAAATATATTTGGTTACGATTGAGAAAGTAAGATTGATATAAATGGAAGTAAGATGAACAATTTTTATAAGTACAAAAGCTAGTTAAAAACTAAAAAAAAGAAGGACTAGCTAATTAAGGGTTGTTAACCTAACTTATTAAGTTATAAATATTTGATGAAAATATAAGTTAAAGTAACTTATATGATATTTTATACGTAAATGAATATGTTTATATATGATATTTTATAAAATTTTATGTTTATTCATAAAATATATTTTGAGAGTATCTTCAACTTTAATTTTTAATTAATGTTAAGCTTTTATAATATTTTATTCATTTAAAAATTTATATTAATTCTATTTATTCTTTTCTTTATTATATATTTTTCTACCACCTATGTATTGAAGTATAATCCTGAAATAGTAAAATAAATGTTATTATTATTATTATTATTATTATTTATATTTCCATCGTCTAAGTTTTTATTATTTTACACAAAATATATATATATATATTTATTTATTGAGATATATAATAAAAATAGAAAATCTCATATATATTTTTCTATTTATCTAAAATAACCTTACTGAGCGCAAGGAAATAAATAATAAGATTGGTAGGGGCTAGTTTGCAAAAATTGACGCAAGCTTTCATAGGTTTGTACTAACTTTTGCCCTAAAAACCCTTTCTAGGTTTTCCATTCCTTCTGCTCTCTCATTTTCACAGGCAGCGGCTTCTTCTTCTTCTTCCCTCCTTCTCCGTCGCTGTGAACAATGGCGTACGCCGCGATGAAGCCCACCAAACCCGGCTTTGAGGAATCCCAGGAACAGATCCACAAGATAAGGATCACCCTTTCCTCCAAGCACGTCAAAAATCTCGAGAAGGGTATTCATCTTCTGCTTTTCATGCTTCATTCTTCCTATCCTTCGCCTTATGTTTCAACTTTCGTTTCGCTGTTTGTTAGTTTGTGGCGACCTTGTTCGCGGTGCAAAGGACAAGCGCCTCAGGGTTAAGGGACCTGTTAGGATGCCCACTAAGGTTCTTCACATAACTACCAGGAAATCCCCTTGTGGTGAAGGTATTTTCACCCGTTCCTCACTTCTTATTGCCCCTTTTCTTCTCTGCTTCTTTTACTATATCCTTTAAGTGCTTCAAGACTTGTCTTTTCCTTCTGGGTTTTGCTATAATTTAGTTTGTAAGGTCTGGAATGTGCTAAATGGGAAGTTTGAGGGGATAAGTTTGAAGGAAAAACTAAGACAGTTATGTTGTGTTCATGAATATGAATTTGTAGGGTGGAAGGTCATTAATTTTGATTCTAAGAAAAAAGATGAAGTGGGAGATTAAAAAAAACTTTTTTTTCTTCAATCTCCATTCTTTGAGTAGTTGAGTTGCAGGGCAAATCCTTTACGTTTTAATCTGTAATTCTTTTAATTCCTTCTCAGTGAATAATCCGACCTCTACTTTATCAGATAGTTCTTCAACAAATCGTGATGTTTGTTCTATATGATGTTAATTGACTGTCTTATGCATATAGCTTGCGGGATTGGCTCTTTTGTCATTTGTTATTCTTCAATTGATTTTATGTGTGAATTGTGAGCATTAGCATTCTTACTGTCTGAAACATAGATAAAGTTCTGTTGGGGCTGAAAGCTTGATAAGTGTTGGCTTTCTTGTCTTACACCAAGTGCCTGAATACGTGACTTTCATATGTTCTTATGGAATGATAATGTTTTGTGGTGTCAATCAACTTGCTGACTTCATTTTTGAAGTATTTTGTTCAGTATTTACACATTCTGAATGTTGTTTATTGTAAAAGGAATGATGTTATCACGCCTTGTTCATGAAACTGCTTCTTGGTTTCAGGTACCAACACATGGGACAGATTTGAACTTCGTGTGCACAAGAGAGTCATTGACCTCTACAGTTCCCCAGACGTAGTTAAACAAATTACCTCTATCACGATTGAACCTGGTGTGGAGGTTGAGGTGACAATTGCAGATGCTTGATCTTGATCCAAATTTTAACAGTTATGCTTCCTAGTTTTTTTTTTCACTCTTTGTATTTTATAAGTTTTGATTGCTGGACCGAATTGGTTTGTTTTCTCTAGTTTTACGGTTGCAGACGTTGATGAATACCTGAGAAATGTCATCTTAATACATTCTAGAATCTTACATATATTTGTTTTGATATCATCACAAATCTCAAGTTATTTCAAGTTATTTGTTATATATAGTTTGTTACTCTTCCTGGTAGAAACCAGGCAAGATGCCAATATGTTACATTCCATCAATCACCTGTTTGAATAGGATGAATTTCACCCCAAAGAGGACATTAGTGCATTTTTTTTTTTAGGTTAACACAATTGCTCTGAAATGGATCTTTGAAGTAACTAATATTTGTTTTTGATGAGAATTTCTTACAAATGTGGATTCCTGATGACGTGCTCTGCAACCTTGAGGTTGAATCGACTTTGATTTTAAAGATTTTGAACTGTTTTTGCATGAAGTTTGCATAGTTTTATTTCAGAAGTGATTTTGGCAATAATAAAACATTGTTTGGATTATAAAAAAAATCATATTTTGTTAGTGTTTTTTTCTATTAAAAAATAGTATTCAAAAGTAAAACTTGTAAATTTTGTTGGATATAGTAGGAATAAGTAAGGCATAATTTTGTAATTTAATATAAATATGAAAAACATTGAAGAAACTAACAAAATATGTAAGTTGCAGATTCTTTAATCTTTTTGAAAGACTAATTTAAATTATAATAGCTATAATAAAATAATTCCTTACATAATAACTTTTTTAGGGTGTTTATTTTTATAATTGCTTATTATTCTTTAAAACGTTCGTTAAATTATAATCTCTATTCATTACAATAAATAAATTTGGACTAAAATCTAAGCATTATTTTAATTTGCATCCATTAGAGAAAATATATGGTGTTAAGCTATTAAAATGGGATATTAGTTATATTTATCCATTTCATAGTTATATAATTTGTAGTGTGTAATGAACCTTAATCATTGAAAATGATTTTATTCTAAATGAAAATATTGTCAAATGTTTTTATTAGGCACTAAGGCTTTGTTTGGTTGGGAAAGTGAATTTGAGAAACTTTGTTTGGTTGGGGAAGTCGATTTGAGAGTATGAATTTGGAGGGATTTGAGTGGATTGTGTGTGGATGAGAGGGTTGTTTAGATTAATGGATGGATGATAAGATTTGAAGGGATTTGAGGAGATTGATTATGGAAGTTTGGGATTGATTTGATAGATGTTATAAATTTGTTTTTATTTTTTAATTGATATATTTCTGAAATTACTAATTAACCCTTGTAACATAAGATGGTAAAAAAATAAAATAAATTAGATTAAATTGATTTTAATATAAAAATATAGAACTGAATTAACTAACTAGATATTTTTTTAGTAGGTTGATAATGATTTTAATTAATCCAATCTTTGAACATCCTTATTTTTGTGTGTTAATAATTTTACATTTAAAAAAAATAAAACTGTTTTTAAAATGAATAAAAAATATTTTAAATAACATCTTCTCTTCTCAATTTCATCGTATATATTGAATCAAATAAAGAGACAAAAAAATATATTTTTTTATTTACTTCAATTAAACATTAAGTAAACATATTTTCATCGATAAAAAAATAAAAAAAAAGAATAAATAGAAAACAATATAATATTTATAATATACTTTTATTATTTTTCTTATAAAGTAAACAATTTTTAGTGATTTAATTATTTTAGGTCAATAATATAATTATAAATGGATAGATTGTATTCAGTATGGGTAGATTGAAGGGAGATTAATTATATTATAGCTGTTTTGGAAAAAAGGAAGTACTATGAATGAAAAAAATATATAATTATTGAAATCAATTATTTGAAGAATTAGGTATAAATCAGTTTATTTTTCATATATAATATATACATTATTACAAACCCTAAATCCACTTAAAGGAGTGTTTTGTAATTTCCAAAGTGAAGGGTATTTCATAATTTCCATTTCATTTACAAGGGTAATTTTGTAATTTCGATCTTCATCTCTCCTGCAAATCTCTTCAGATGAGCGAAGATCCAATCCTGTAAATCTCTCGTCATCCATCCTCCCAAATCAGGTCAACCAAACAACCTTAGTCCTCTCAAATCCATCTTCTTGAATAGTAAATCCCTTAAAATCAGTCTAACCAAACACAACCTAAGAGATTGTCTAAATATCAATTAAAAACCCGTGTGATTTAACTATTAATGATTTTTTTTTTCTGACAAATAACATTAGGTGATAATGTTGAAATATTTTTGTAACGAGAATGTACCTATGTTATTAAAGTTATTATCAAAACTATTTTAGTATTTTCCCATGTCAATGCTAATTTATTTTTCATCCAAGGAGGACAAAAAAAATATATAAAGATTTTAAGAAGAGAAAGTGTCAAAGCATACTACAGTTTTTTTGCATCATTTTTATTGGAATAAATTATAGGTTACATTTTCTGCTATAAAACAGAATAGATTACATTTTCTATATTAAATTTTATTCCAACTTTTGGTATAGTATAATTGGGAATAGTATCATATATTTCAACAATATTTTTTTTTCCAATTTCATGACCATAAATTTGTACAATATTTGATGCTCTTCTGCCATGTTAGCTGATAGTTTCAGAATATTGTAAATTGATTCCGTAATTCCTTATTAGTCTTCTTCAATCTCAATAACCAAGACGTGAAAAATAGTGACAATTAACAAAAATATTTTTTTAAGAGCAAATACAATATAAGAAACTGAAAGTGAAACTGTCACGCTTCTGCACCTCCAGACTCTCTTCCCCGTGTTTCTTTCTCGCTTTCTCAAAAATCTTTCTCCCTTTTCTCTAGTTTTTTCCATCCATACATCATCTATTTTAAAATCTAAATATACCCTGCAGTATCTAAATATACCCTGCAGTAGCTAAGGAGTTAAGGATCATTTCTAACTGATCACAATCTCAAACAGAGTAAGTTCGTATTTGCTCTATAGATTTCTTAATTTCTGGTTTTCCTTAGGTTTTTTGTCATCAATCTTAATAGAGACAGTTGAGAAAAGTATTTCTCTCAACTTAATTAAGATTATACTAAAATTTGGTTTTGTTCTGATAACTTTTTCTAGATCCCTAGATTTTGAGATTAGCATCTTTATCGGGTAGAGAATTGTTGTAGAGAT
>Ga0209700_101361_pt1 | contig 50394 bp, 23 predicted proteins | sample SiratroredBW_FD_187528 | JGI IMG/M metagenome (GOLD analysis project Ga0209700, IMG submission 187528) | Root nodule microbial communities of legume samples collected from California, USA - Siratro red BW (SPAdes) (version 2) | ecosystem: Host-associated > Plants > Roots > Nodule | place: USA...
CTCAAATCTAAAAAAAAAAAAAACAAAAAACAAAAAACAAAGCAACGTAACGTGTCAAACAATAATGTTTTTAGTTTACTCTAAAATTCAGAGGAAATTACTGATGAATGAATAAAAAACCATAGAGGTTATATGGAGTGTAAGTTGTTGTCTTCTATTTCAAAGGCTTCGCAAAAGTCTCGTTCAAATAAGACATTCACGAACTATGGAATACCTGAATGCATCGCATTTAAGATTAACCTATGTATTGTACACAACAAAAGGTTCGATACGAATGAGCAAGGTTCTCGAAGTGGTCATGGTTAAATAACAGTGTAACACAGCTCAACACCATTCAGAATGTGTAAAAAGGTTCAGCAAAACAAATACCATTGGATGAAAAGCCTTAATTTAGAAGTCTTTCAAACATAGACTAAAATACGTCTAACAACAAACTACAACAGTAGAAGGAAAGCATGGAATACTAGGTGGTTTTTGATCTCACGGTTATGCTTCAAAGGTGATGCTGCTATTCTCTCTCTGCTTCTTCAAGCATTTGCACAACCTGTGCAACTCCTTCTTCAATTTCCTTCCGGATGACTCCATCAGGCATATCAAATGTCCTTCTTTTGAAGGAGAGTGATGCTGATCTTCCACCAGGCTGGGGATCTACCACATCAAGCATTGCTTCTAGCTCATCCACCATTGACCTCTTCGCTGATCTTACCATAATATCAGCTCCCTACAAAACAGAATATGAACAAGCCTGTTAGATAGACCAGTAAATGCGATTTCAGTGACGAGCACAAAATTACTCCAGATCCAGAACTTATATTTTATAATGATTCAGAATCACTACTAAAATTTCTAGAAATAACAAGAACTTTCATTCTTAATTCCTAAACCAAACATAACATGTAGATGAGGCACAGCATCCAGTAAAATTCTTCCACGATTAAACAAGGCAGTAACGATTATTATAAATACAATATGAGCTATCTATGAATATTCAAACTTGTATACACATGTTTTTCTGCCGTCTGGACTACAAAATTAAATTACAAACTTGCTACTAAATTAACATCTGGTTGATGTTTAGCATGGTTCAAAATTGTGGAAAAGGTTCAATCTAATAAAAGAGAGATCTATCACTACCTCAATGGCATCAACAGTGAGGAGCAAGACGATGATTTTCTCAGAGAATCGCTGACGCTCCTCTGCATCACGAGCTATATGACGTCGGTAAGAAAAGTTATTGAACTGGGCTCTGATTTCCTTTAATTTGGATTTTGCAACAGCCAGTTCTCTAAGGGCTCGGAGAGCTTTTGACCTACGGATCAAGTAAGCCCTAAAGCTGATCTGGATCAACAAAGCAGCATCTTGAGGAGACAAGTCCTTCTTTTTGCCCCTATCATTTTGCACAGCTCCAAACCTCTTGGCAAATGCCTTCCTCAACAAGAAGTTGGATACAAAAGGAACAACTCAGCATACTGATAATCTTTCAAATTATGAATATAATATCATTTATGAGTATGAATGTACAATTCATACAAAAACAAATCAAAGATAAAGGTCAAAAGCAGCTAATATTTCTCTGACTGCAAGTCCAAGGTTTACAGACAGGTTTATTTGATAAAGCAGCACCGTTTATTAGAAGAATATGTATTGAAACATACATTTCATCCATCGAATTTGGTTGTAAACATAGATTCAGTCTGCTAGCTGATAAAAAAATTTAACAAAGTATCTCCTATGCCATAGCACAACTAGGGAGAATGAGCAACCGCTAATAAGAAAGAAGCTCATCGTCAACAAAATGTGAAGTTAATGTTTATGAACAAGAATTTAGCCATGACTCAAGCATTTTGGGTTGTACTTTCACCTGCATATCTTCAATCCCCCCTTCCCATTTTTTTTTTATTATTTTGGATAATAAAACAACAACAAAAAGTCAAGACATTGAATGAAAATACAATTACATAAGTGAACTCGTATAAATACTAATTCAAAGATGCTGTCAGAAGCAGTGATATCTTCCCAGGTAGAACTATGAGCAGATTCAGGCAGAAGAGAATCCATGAGGAGAGATAAATACGTGCAAATGGTTTCCAGAATATACAGTTTGTAATAAAAGCAATTTCTGAACAGATCAACAAAATTTAGGAAATATAAACTTGCATGTTATTTTGATTTTAAATGGGACGTATGCAAGGTCTTAGGAATGAACTCTAGTTCTTCAAAGGGAAATGCGAAAGCCTGAAAGAGGTAGTTAAATAGACAGCAAATGCGTCTTAGTAAACTTTCAAATGGAGCACACCTTCCATAGCTCGGGTTCGAGCTTCTAATGCTATAGTTAGTAGTTGCCAATTTGCACTTATTATGTATTTCATAAAATTATGAACACAAAGTACATAGGTAAGCAGTAACGTTAACTGAACTAGACCTGTCCATATACAATGACCATCTAATCTTATCTAGTCATACAATGGGCTTGAAAGATAGCATTACATTTCCAATCCAAATCAAAATGTTCAACTAAGTCTTGACTATTTTCCATTTATGCAATCCTTATTGTTTTCTGAAAAGGCATCAGTTAGATTATTCAGACTGGATAAAAATTTGAATTATCTTACTCCTGTTTACTCAATAGTGACATTTTACCCCCCTCCCCCCACCCGAGTCCAGTGTCTGAACCCCGGCCATATAAAGCGACTTTCAGAGCTTAACTCTGTAACTGGCACCTTAGGGAAGGAGAGGCGGAGCACAATGCATTATAACTGTCATAAGCACAAATCATATTTCAACTCAAGTAATGCTTCAAGTTAAACATGTTCCCTACTTCCTACTGACTTGTCTCCATAGATTCACACCCAAAAGAAATTAGACCGAAAAAAAAAAAAACATGCAAAGTGCAAGCAATAGCTGATGCCCATGGAAAGCAAGAAAGGACGTCGCATTAAACAACTTAAAAGTCTAAATCCAAATGCATCACTGTCATATGACCCTGATATTGACCCCAACACTTGCTCACCCACCAACAACCAAATTATTGAGCTCCCAATTAAAAGTCACAAATTTATAGCTACGAAAACAAACAAGATCACAAGTCAAAATTCAACGAGTGTTAAAGGCCATCCAACCTGTCTCAAAACCACATCTCTATGATCACTTGGCTCGTGAATCTCCACAATGCGCAACCCATTTCCCTTCTTCTTTTCCTTCTCCTTCCCCTTCTCCTTCACCTTCTCCTTCTTCTCAGCGTCTCCACTTTCCACCTGAAACGTGTACTTCTTAGAGCTCCCACTGTTATCCCCTTTTCCCGTGATCTCAGCCGTCCACTTAACGTTCTTCGCAACACCCTTCACCAACCTCTTCTTCTTCTTCTCCTCTTCCTCCTCATCCTCACTCTCCAGCTGAATTGTCCACGTCATATTCTTATCCTTCACCACCTTCTTCACCTGCTTCTTCTTCTTCTTCTCTTCCTCAACGATCTCCGCCACCCACTTGTACTTCCTGTCAAACCCATTCTTCTCCGCTCCCTTGATCTCCGCCGTCCAAGTGTACTTCCGATCGCCGCCGAGCAGACGGTCGAACCGCGACTCCAGCTCCGCCACCCGGTCGCCGAGGCTCTGCAAGCGCAACTCGGTCTCGAGCTGGCTCTCCACGCGGCGGTAGGCCAACGTCGGCGCGTGAAACAGATCCGCAACGGCGTCGAAGGGGCTCGGAGCTACCAACAGGTCGAGATCGAGGTCAAGAGAGGGTCCGACAAAGGATGGGAAAGTTAGGGTTTGGAAGGGTGAGGAGTAGCATAATGGCAATGGCTGTTCGATGAGCTCAAATCGCCTGAATCGGCTCATGTTGAGTGAGTGGACTCGGTGCGAACTCGGTCGGAATTGATTAACGAATATTATAGTGAACGATCAGTGTCAGCGATGATTCATTGTGACGTTGAAAGCGAATGAATGGGTTTAAAGAAAAGGGGAATGAACATGACGACAAAGAAATGAGGCGTACGAGGACGCAGTGGAACGGAAATGCTGAGGGCAAATCGGGAAATTCAACAACGAGTTTCAAAGTGGGTCCCGCTTTGGATTAAATCACGGGAACACTAAAATCGGTGGGCACGCATCTGTAACTGTGGTTTGCCATGTGAAGCGAGCCTTTTTACCCTTTTTACCCTCCCTTTTCTGATTTCTGCACCCCACCACCACCACCTACCCCAACGTCACCACGTTCTCTCTGTTCCTTTTTTTTGTTAATTAAAGCTCACTTTTCAATACTCTTTTGAACAATTTGTAAAAGCCAAAAAGTCTGCCACCATTACAGAGAAAAGTTAGTGTATTTGTCCACATAGCTATAAGAAAATCAAATACATTCAAATCATGAAACATTGTTTCATCACACTTTTAAAATATTAAAATTCAAATTCCGTAAATGAAAAAAAAATGTTCATATTAATAGCCAACTTTATCGAATAAAGAATAATCATAATCACTAAACTTGATGAATATTATGTACTAATAAAACTGCTAAACAATTTAATAAAAGGAACATTTGTAATTTCAGCTGTATTTGTGGATGGTAATTTTTTTTTCTCATTAAAAAAAAAGTTACTGGTATGGATATTAAAATTTATATTAAAAATTAATCAGTATCCTATGCAACTTAAATATATCCTTATTACACTGGACTTGAAAAAGTGATGGGTGCAGGAAGTAATTTCCTTGAGTTTAGTTATAGTAGTTAATGTTTAGGCCCGGCCCAAAGAAAGCACGAAGTAGAAGAAGCAGGCCCAAGAAAACTAGTGTGGGAAATTTGTTTGGGTCAGTTGAACCGGGTGGAACAGTTTCATTACCAATTAAGGGCCGTGGCGTGGACAATTTACGAAGGTGAAGAGGGTTGAGTTCAGAGTTGAAATTCGAGAGATTGTCGTTGATTCCAATTCACGACGGAGGAGTGAGGAATCACAACCTCCACCGGCCAAACTGTAACTGTCGGCGACGCTCAACCTTCCTACAACGCCGATAGGTAAACCGATTTCACTCTCCACTGCACAGACACTATATTTTCCGCGCTTATATATTTATGTATTTGTGTTTGGTTTTTTTTTTTTTTTTTTTTTTTTTTTTTTTTTTTTTTTTTTTTATTATCTGTTAATGGTTACGAGTTGCTTGAAATATTGAAGAATCGGAAGTTTTACACTAGTTTTTCTTAATTTAGGTTTTATAGATTTGGTTGCGTTGTGTTGATGAATATTAACGTGCAACAGTGATGGAGAGTGGTTTTGCAAGCGCTTCTGCGATTACAGACCAGAGGCAAAAAATAGAGCAGTATAAGAGCATACTCGCTGCTGTCATTTCGTCTAATGACATTGCTCAGTCTAGGAAATTCATAGATCACAGTTAAGTATCCTTTTTCTCATCTAGGGTTTCTTTGTGGTTAGTGTTCTTCCATTTCAAGCTCTCAGACCTTCGTATTTCGTATTTCAGTGTTATCGGATGATGTTCCATTAGTAGTGTCGCGGCAACTTTTACAGACTTTTGCCCAAGAGTTGGGTAGATTGGAGCCTGAGATACAGAAAGAGATTGCTCATTACACTCTTGCCCAAATTCAGCCTCGCGTTGTGTCGTTTGAAGAGCAGGTTTAATTTTTGTGTATTCAGCTGAAATAGTGTATACTTGTTTTGTTTTGTTTCAGCAAATACGAAAATTTAGTTACGAGTTGCTATTGGAATTTTGTCTTTCGAGGACAAGAACGAAAAATTACAATATATGTACACCACTTTGAAAACATGCTTGTCATTTTCTTGACTAACTCTGCCCTCACTTCGCTAATATTCAATTATCATTTAGTTTACTATTTGCTTATTTAGGGATTAAATTATGTGATGCAAAGGATAAACGAAAAAAAAGAAGAAGTTAGATTTAGTTATTTTGAAAACAACGTTCTGTAGATTAATTGTATAAATTGTAGTGAGGTAGTGGCTGGGAGAGGAAAGAATAATTCTTTTGCTATCAGAATCGCAAATTTAGCTATGCATGCAAAGACTTTATCAAAAAAGTATTTCTGCTTCTATGCCAGTCAAGGGTTTTTGATGTGTGAGGAAGTTGAAAGATAAAGTGGAATTCTATTTTAAGGAAAACAAATAAAATTCAATTTTGCCAAAATAAAATTCTATTACGAAACTGGTTACTTGTAATTATGAATGTTCCTTGCTTCCAAGCAAAAAGTGTCTCTCATTATCTCTTCATATATTTTTGTTTTGATTTATCATCCTATTATGGTGAAGTATACATTTTTCCTTCTTCTTGTATTCGGCCTACTCAATTCAATTACTCTAATGGACACTTGTTATTTTATTATAGGTTTTAGTTATTAGAGAGAAACTCGCTGAGCTTTATGAATCTGAGAAGCAATGGTCAAAAGCTGCTCAAATGCTCAGTGGTATTGACCTAGATTCGGGAATGAGGTCTCAGAATTTCTTACCTTCCATATTTATTTGCTTGTGTAGACTATTATAATTCTGCCGAAATTGAGAATGTCACTTTTACTTATTTGTACTTTGATTTATTTTATCAGGGTGATTGATGATGCATTCAGATTGTCAAAGTGTGTCCAAATTGCTTGTTTATACCTTGAGGTATCGACTTTGTGCACTGAAATTCATGTTTGATTTGAAGTAGTGGCTAAGACCAAAATGGGAGTCATAACAAGTGACACGCATGAGTATCTGTTTCTGTGACTTTTAGAGTCTCAAAACATGTCCTGCCTATTCTTGTTGTACATCTTCATATTCAAGAAGACAATGCTTTTTATAACTGAAACATTCACGTTCGGCGTACTCTTTTGCTCACACATAAGGAATAATTTTAATTTTGTAACTATGGGCACATCTATTCCCTTTTTAAAATTTGATTGGTATACTTGCTATTAGTGCTAGACTGGAGTCATAAATTTTTTTGAAGCAAATTTTGTATTGCAGGATGATGATGCTGTCAATGCTGAGGCTTTTATCAATAAAGCATCATTCTTGGTCAGCAATAGTCAGCATGAAGTACTCAATTTAAAGTACAAGGTTTGAAAATGTAGCTGCTTAGGGGTAACTGAGCCAAAAGAGGGATGCTTGAGCCTAGACTCATCTGTTTTTCCCTTTTCTTGCTATTTGTTTTCAGGTTTGCTATGCAAGGATCTTAGATTTGAAGAGAAAGTTTTTGGAAGCAGCATTACGGTATTATGATATATCTCAAATTGAGAAAAGGAAAATAGGAGACGAGTATGTATCTTCCATGTTATCTTTTCCTCGCATTAGTTTTTTCATAATCATTTTTGTGAGTGAAGGGAATCTGTTTGCATGCATCTGAATTCTGTGTCACTATATGCCTCCCTTTTTTGTAGTTGGAATAGTATGTGGTGTTTGACTATGTATTCTTCAGCTTAGATTTTCTTTAGTAGTAACCATTGTTTGAAGATCCCATAATTTAAAATTTCCTATCCTAGTTCATTCTAATTGAGAAAATAAGGGATTGTTTGGTTTCATAAAATGTTCCGTAATATTCTTTGAATTTACTTTTAATTACAAAAGTGGCACCCTGTTATCATTTTGTTCTGTTTTCAAATTTTTGTGTAAGAAAAATAAAAATAATTGTTTGTTGATTTCTATATATTCTGTCCTGATTTTTGAAATTAGGAAATAAAGTGAAAACTAGGTGACATTTAAATAATTAAAAAAAAAACAGAAAACATTTTTTCAAATAAAATAGACCCTAACATCTGACTAACAACTATACATGGATGTGAGCGAGGGTCTAATGATGATAAATGTTGTACATGACAGTTTCCTTGACCTTCAACTTTACTGTCCCCTGATCTGAAATGCAACCTATAACTGTTATATCTTTTGCACGTGTCCATTGTGGTCTGCGTTTAGCCTATATTACACATAATTATTTCTTGAATGTTATGACTCTTAGGCAGTTATCACATGTAGTTTAATTATAATGTTATAGGGAGATTAATGAAGAAGCACTTGAACAAGCTTTATCTGCTGCTGTCACATGCACAATATTGGCAGCTGCAGGACCTCAGCGTTCCCGTGTTCTTGCCACTCTGTACAAGGTGAATGCTTCACTCGTTAAACATTTTAAAAGTCCTATTTGCAAAGGTCAAGTTTCATCACATTAAGGTTTTGGGCTTGGATTAGGATGAGCGGTGTTCAAAGTTGAAGATCTATCCAATATTGCAGAAGGTATTTCTCCTCCACTAACCCTCTCTTGTATGGCTTTCCACATGGATCATATAATCTGAATCTCTTCTACATCAGGTGTATTTGGAGAGAATTCTAAGAAAACCAGAAATTGATGCTTTTTCAGAAGAATTGAAACCACATCAGGTTATATAAGTTTATATTGTATCTTCATAGTTTTGTAAGTCATAGCAGGCATGCCTCAGCTTTTACTTTTTCCCACAGAAAGCTCTTCTTCCAGACAATTTCACTGTGCTAGACCGGGCTATGATTGAGCATAATCTTCTTAGTGCAAGCAAACTTTATACTAATATCAGGTTTGGGAAATTATACTATGATATCTGCTTACTTCTTTCTTATAACTACATTATTACTGTTGTGTTTCATGCATCTTAATCGCTGTATGTCTCTGTTGCAGCTTTGGTGAGCTAGGCACACTGTTGGGGATCCCACCTCACAAGGTATCGAACTATTAATAATGGTCCTTTCATAGAAAGAAACACACTTCTCTATTGAATTTACTGCTTCATGTATCTGTTGTATATCCGTTTTTCACACTGAAGATATTTTTATTTTTAATCATCAAAGTAATAGTTCTGATGCTTCAAAGTATTAGTTCATATGTAACAAAGGTTACATTTGAAGAAATTGCTCTTCGGTATTTTTTTTTATAGGAGTGCTTTCTACACATTCTAACACACTCTATAGAATGTTACAAAATCATGCTTGAGACCATCAGAATTTGTGAATTAATGAAGTGTGGTAGAGAGTGTGTAAATAATATTTCTCTCTCTCTTTAATGTCAGTGGGTGTAGAGTTTGTTGGATTTTATCTGTTAGTTTTTCTCTCTTAACAGTTATTTTTATCAGGCTGAGAAGATCGCATCAAGAATGATTTATGAGGATAGGATGAGGGGATCTATCGATCAGGTATAGATAACCATTGACCTCTGTTTATGAAAATACTATAAGGAAATAGAAATAATAATTAAATGAATCTTCGTGTTGGACTGCTGGATGGTAATTAGGAAGAAGGAGCGATGAAAACATTATTGCAAGGTTTTCTTTATTAACCTCTTTAAGGAGCAGTGGCCAATTTTTGTTTGATATATTGCAGGTTGAAGCAGTCATACATTTTGATGACGACACTGAAGAGTTGCAGAGATGGGACCAGCAGGTAATTTTGTTATAAAGATCTGATATCTCCGGATGCAGTGGTTATAGGTGAATTAAATAATAATCAGGGAATAGAACAACCCCACCTGGTGCGGCTACCTGAATTTCAGTGATATTACAGCGCACATTTGGATTCTTTTTAAAAAAATATGAATGCTAAGACTCTGAAAATTTGAGCATTCTTTCCAATTTTGATCGTTTTCTTGATGAAAGAATCTCCAATTAAATATTTGGTTTAGTTTTAAGTTTTTGATATATACATATATAACCAATGCCTTCCTATGAGCCTGAAGAAAGGAGAATTAGAAAAATAATTGTATACTGGTTAAGTATGTTACATTTTGTGCTTAAATGTACTCGTAGGATGAACCGTTGTGTTGTATGTGTGCACCTATACATTCACTGGCACATATTGTTTATTTAGCGTGTTCTACCACCTTAGTAACCTTCAACGGCTCAATTTCCTCATGCTTTTACTAACGATGATTTTCGTTGCAGATTGTAGGCCTATGTCAAGCCCTCAACGATGTTTTGGATAGCATGGCCAAGAAGGGTTTTCCGGTTCCTGTTTAACGTGGATGATTTTGACAATTTCTTTGTTCATACATTCTTAGTAAAGCATCCTTTTTTTCTTCTTGTTGATTTTTTGTGAACTTCACTATACAAACGATACCATTAATTTCCTCATATATTAGATTCGAAATTCGGTTTATCCAAGGGCTTGTTTAATTACTGCTTATGATTAACTGAGTATCTGAAGTACATACAACTTGGTTGTTCGAATTTATTTTTCATGAGGAATTTATTTGGGAGACAATTTTATTAAGAAATGTTTTGTGGTTAAATGACGTTGTCTACTTATTTCTTGTCTATTGCATTTGATCAGCAACTATTTATTATCGAAAAGGATTTTGTTCCGTTAATTTTGATAAAAACATTAGCAGACCATACCATTCTGGAAAAAAAGCCGTGGTTCTATTATTTCATTATTTCCAAACAATTCAGTTATTAGGACAAAAGTGGTATTTTATCCATTTTTATTTTATAGAAGTCATGCACGCTATTACATTCCACAAAGAGTATTTCAGGATATGAAAAAAAATAGTATATTTTCCATTATGGAAGGAAATGTGTGAGAATTTTATAAGATGACGGAAAGAACGTCCTACTACATAAGAATACCACATGTCCACTTTAGGTGGATGAATCAATTCTTAAAATTATATGCAAGGAATAAAATATAATATATATTAGTATAGTATCAATGTAAAAACAAGAATCTTACATCAAAATAACTACAATATTTCATAAATCACAAGTTAATTAGTGTAGTTATAGCAAACTATAAAAAGTATTGAAACTATTTTTTTAGTAAACTATAATTTGTTTAAATACAAATCAACTCGTAGAAAAAATGAACAAAATCTCTCTCATTCAGTATTTTATTTAAAAAAATTCTAACAATGCTTCTTAATATATTTATTATGAATTAAAATGAATCTGAAATAAATAAATGAAATATTTGTTTTACTTTTTGTTCAACGACTTCCACTCTTTTTAACTATAGATATAGAATATATTAATAGAAATATATCGCTATCACTCCTTAATTTTGCAGTTTCAGCGTTACCTAGTAATCAAACAGGCAATTCTGGATAAGTAAAAAGCATTCAACATTCCTCCACTCAAGTCTGAACTAATCTCATTCAGAATTACAAAGTGGTACTTACAAACTGTGTGTAGTAATCTTGTTGAATGCCTTTGAAAGTAAACTGTATGGAAGAAACATACAAGCAAATTTTACCATTAAATAGCTCATACTTCTAAGTTGGAACCGCAAAACTCATCTCTTCTACATAATAAAAGCAGTCAGAAGCATTTAGCATGAAGATAGCGAAGGCCATGAGTATCATCCCAATCACAACCCCACAAGCCAGTGCAGGACATCTCTCCCCAAACCTACTCTCTCTTTCCAAATCATCACCCACCAATTCCACAAGCTCCTCCTCTCCTGCAAACTCTTCAAAAAACTCCTCTGCCTCTTCATAATCTGAAGATACCACCGCATCAGATCCATTCTTCAGTTCTCCCCTCTCTTTCTCTTCCTCAACATAGTCAACAACCTCAGCCACCATACCCTTCTCACAATCAGAATTAACACAAACCTTTTCTGGGCCTTCAAAAACACCCAAACCAGTTTCACGAGGCCCCTCCCCATCATCATTGACGCAGGAATCGGTGTGAGAGGAAGTGGAATCCCTGTCCATATCATGACCGGGGAGTACTGATCTGAAACAATCCCAATTATTAAAATCCCTCTCCAATGTGGATAACCGCTCTGAAATGGGGTGCAAGTCATGGGGTTGTGAGGAACCAGAAGCAACTTCAGCAGATACCAGGCTGTTCAGGAAAGCGAGTTTCTGTTTGATTTCGCTTGCGATGGAATCGTGAGAGTGACTCTCGGGACCAAGCAGCAAAGCTTCTTCCAGCATACACTGCAATTCTTGTAGCTTAGCCATCAATTTTTTGGAACTCTTCCTCATTTTTCCTTTACACACACACTTTCTCTCTCCCTTCACTCTTCAAACACTGCCCATTGTGTTTCCACAAACTGTTCCACTCTTATACATGGTAACTGCTATCACCTCATTTACTCAACCGTTTTAGTTTTCATTTTCTAATGTTCTAAATACTCTAAATAATCTCCTAAAGGCGTGATTTTTATTTTTTTCCTAATATATGCTAAAATTCCCCATATGAAATAAAGTTTTGGTAACTGTTGTTTGGTTGGTATGAGCTCAACCTCGGAGAAACACAACCTTGTTCGTCTTCTGGAACAATGTTCAAGCATGAGAGAGATGAAGCAAATCCACGCCTACGCCATCACCACCTCCCTCGCTCGCTTCACCTTCATCACAAGCAAGCTCTTAGCCTTCTGCGCCCTCTCTCCCCACGCCGACCTCCGCCACGCCCACACCCTCTTCTCTCGCATTCCTTTCCCCACTCTCTTCCACTACAACACCCTCATCGCCGCCTTCTCCCGCCACTCCTCCTCCCTCTTCCTCCAAATGCTAAACGACACCGTCCGCCCCAACGCCCGCACCTTCACCCTCCTCCTCTCCAAAGCCTCCCCTTCTCTCTCCTTCCTCCAACAGCTCCACTCCCTCATCCTCCGCCTCGGCCACCTCGCCGACTCCTACGTCACCACCTCCCTCGTCGCCGCCTACTCCCACCACGCCCGCACAACAGCCGCGCGCCACGTGTTCGACGAAAGTCCTAACCCAACCATCGCGTGCTGCACAAGCCTCCTCACCGCCTACTGCAACCACGGCTTGGTAAACGACGCCAGGAAGGTCTTCGACGCAATCCCCGACAAAAACGATGTCTCATACAGCGCAATGGTCTCCGGCTACGTCAAAAACGGTTTTTTCCGGGAAGCCATTCACCTTTTTCGCGACCTCAAGAAAAACTGTTTCCAAACCGTGAAGCCCAACAACTCTCTTCTGGTGAGTGTCCTCGGCGCGTGTGCTGCAATCGGCGCGTTCGAAGAAGGGAAGTGGATTCACTCTTACGTACACCGTAACGGAGAGTTGGAATATAACGAAGTTGAGCTCGGAACGGCGTTGGTTGATTTCTACGCGAAATGCGGGTGCGTGGAACCGGCTGAGCGGGTGTTCGGTAATATGAAAACAAAAGACGTGGCGGCGTGGAGCGCGATGATATTGGGCCTGGCGATAAACGGGAGGAATCGTTGGGCCCTGGAGCTGTTTGCGGAGATGGAGAAGGTGGGCCCGAGGCCCAATGGGGTTACCTTCATCGGAGTTCTGACGGCGTGCAATGACAGAGAGTTTTCTGGTAGAGCGGTTGGGTTGTTGGAATACATGAGGGAGAAGTATGGGATTGCGGCGTGGATTGAGCACTATGGGTGCGTGGTTGATGTGCTGGCTCGGGCGGGGAAGGTGGAGGAGGCGGTAGCGGTGATGGGTGGCATGGAGATGGAGGCTGACGGAGCGATGTGGGGGTGTTTGGTGCATGGGTGCTTGATGCATGGGTACGTGGAGTTGGGGCAGAGAATTGGGAGGTTTTTGGTGGAGTTTGAATCGGAGCACAGTGGAAGGTACGTTGTTCTGGCGAAGGTCTACGGCGGAATGGGGCGGTGGGAGGCGGTTTTGGACACCAGGAATTTGATGAAACGCCGAGCTGTGCCTCCGGTTACTGCTTCCAGTTTCATAGAGATTCATCACTTCTGAATATGTATGGGTGCATGTATATCTTTACAGCTTTTTTTTTTTTTTTTTTTTTACTTTGACCGTTAATCATTATCATATATACAAAATTTACTATTATATATTAACAGAATGCTATTTTTAAGATTAAAAGTATTAAAATTTTAAAATATAATTAAAAACAAATATTTAGAATTAATTGTGTAAAGGGAATCCCCATTTGTTGTAAATAAGCATGTTAACATTTTCTAAATTAAAAAACGGGATTTCTTTTATGTAACTCGCACGATACTAAGAGGGAACTTCGGTTTTAATTAAAAGCGGCACTAAATGTACTTACAGGATTGCTTATCCCATCATTTTTTTTTTTAATTCAGAAAGAACTATTAAAAGTTATTTGAATTTTTGCATCTACTTTTGAAATGACTGAGCAATTCAAATTGGAAGGTCAAAAAACTAGCATAAAATTTAAAGAATTAAGTAAATCATAGTGATATTCCTAAGGTTTTATCAAATTAGATTTGTACTCCTTCCTTTTTTTTATTCTTAAAATAATTCCTCTTAAAATTATAATATTTATTTTTAAAACCTAAGGGGTACATTTATAATATAAAAAATTATCAATTTTATTCTTTTAAAAAAATTGAAGCAAACGTATAATCTTTTAATATAGAATTTGAAATGAATTTACATTTAATAAAATATAAATATATATTTAAAATTTTGGATAATTTGATATAAACCTTTATATATTTTTATACGAAGTTGTTCTTCTCCATTTATATATATATATATATATATATATATATATATATATATATATATATATTTTATATATATATCTATTTAATGTATGCAATTATTTATTTTAAAAAAATCTCTTATAGAGATAAAATTATAACGATTTTTCAAAAATAAAACTAATAATATACCACCAATATTATAGTTTTCCTTTCAATAGGGAAGCAGTTTACTCAAAAAAATAATAAATACTGAGAGAGAAAATAACTGTTATTATAACAACCATGACAAAAGAAAATAAAGTCAGAAACCTCTAATGATATGAATAATTTGTTATGTTATAAATAATTTTCACCAATATTATATTATTCGATGAGTTGTTGACAAAGGGAACGTGTTGTGGAAGGGGCAATCTCCAAAACCTTTGTTCCTCCTTCAATCTCTTCCTCAATTTCCCCAAAATCCATAGTGGGAGGAAGAGATGGTTCTGTCTCAGAAGCTTCACGAAGCTTTCAAAGGCACCGTCGAAAGGATCACCGGCCCCCGAACCGTTTCCGCCTTCAAAGAAAAGGGTGTTCTCAGTGTCTCCGAGTTTGTTACTGCCGGCGATAATCTCGTTGCTAAATGCCCCACTTGGTCCTGGTAATTCCAATTCCTCCCTTTTTTCTAATTTCCAAATTTTCTCTTCGTTTCTGATTATGGGTATTGGGTATTTAATTTCAAGCTGCCTTTTTTATCCCAAAAATCGCTCCTTTCAAAAGGGATTTCGACTACACAGCTTGAGTGTATCATTTGAGGATTTCCTTAACAAAGGGTTATCTTTTTTCACTGGATAGTAGTAAATGTGGAATTTACTGCACTATGTAGGCTCTTACCAGCTCTTGATTTGTGTGGTTCTGTTTTTCAATAGGGAATCGGGTGAGCCAGGGAAGAGGAAGCCATATTTGCCACCTGATAAACAGTTATTGATTACTAGAAACGGTATGATTAAGATCTGAGTATAGTATGCATCTACATCATGCGTGTTTTTTGATGTTTGTTTTCCTCTTCTAGAAGCAAACAGTAAGATCTAGAAAGTTCTGTTCCATTGTCATATTGATTTTTGGTGTTGCTTAATACTTAACAGTGCCTTGTCTTCGGAGGGCTGCATCTGTTGAAGAAGAATACGAAGCTGCTGGAGGGGAAGTTCTACTTGATGGTGATGATAATGATGGCTGGCTAGCAACTCATGGGAAACCTAAAGGTGTATATTGCTGTTGGACTGGGGGCTTGTGTATTGTGCTTTGGTTTTAATCCTCTTAGCTTATGCTTTTTTACATTTTTTTTTTCAAGAAAACAAATCTGATGAGGATGAGAATGTACCTTCCATGGAAAGTCTAGAAATCAGCAAAAAGAATTCTATTAAGCGAATTCCTTCTTACATGGGACCCGAGGATGACGAAGATATTCCAGATATGGCAGAGTTTGATGATAGTTCCAATGTTATTGAAACTGATCCTGTAAGTTAATACTACTTTTTCAGAAGAGGGGTTGTGTTTCCTAAATGTTCTGCATCTATTTGGGACTTGAGGGTTTATTTGGTGTCATAATATTTCGTTTAATTTTCTGTTAGTTTTATTTATCTTTTAACAATGTACTTTCACTTATTCCTTCTACCTATTTGATACTGATTTAAGAAATGTGATTTCTGTTATTCCTTGTTCTTATGTTAATCGGAGGCCACTCTTCAGTCCACATATCTAGTAGCTCATGAACCTGATGATGATAACATTCTACGAACCCGAACTTACGATGTCAGCATCACGTAAGATGAATTTCAATATAATTTTTCATGTTTGTCATTTTATGCTAGTTTATACTTTTAGCCCTCAACTAGGCTTATTAAATGTATCCCTCTATAGATAAATGTTTTATGACTTCAATATCTTCATGTGTGTATATGACTTCTCTTTGATGTTCTGATTATGGTTGCCTCCACAAAATTGGTATTTATGATGATATCGTGAAAATTTTGGTATCCGTAATATATTGTTAGTTTGGTTCTGCTACTTCTCTTTTACAAAGTTTTTGATAATTTCAGAAAACATAAAAAAACCAGTTATAAACAATTAATTTGGAAACAAAAAACAAGCGTCTTTAAACTGAATGTTATATACTCGTTTTTGCAGGTATGATAAATATTATCAAACACCACGAGTATGGCTTACTGGTTATGATGAGGTTTGTTTTATTCACTTGATCCTTGTAACTATATTTTAGTCATGTTTGAATTATCTATGGGAGGACTATGGCAAAGCTACTTGAGCTAGAATTAGCATTCCTGATAGCATGGAATAGCTAACTGAAAAATGATCGGATTCTTAACAAGAGGATAATCGAAAATGAACGTACACTTCAAATTTTTATGAATAAGGAACGAATGATTTGTGCTGTCCCTCTGTTATCTATATGAAGTATTGGCACTGTAAAATGGAAGATGTAGCTGACATAATACAAACTTGAAACATGTGAAATTTCTCGTCTTATGGTATTCTCATGTTTGACGGTTTGATGATTTATTTTTTAGTTCAATACTTGTAGAAACATATAAACCTTTCATCATTTCCAATTATACCATGGAAACTTGTAAAAAATGTAGTAAGTCCATCTCTTATCCTTGGCAGGCAAGAATGCTTTTGCAACCAGAACTTGTCCTTGAAGATGTCAGTCAAGACCATGCTCGTAAAACGGTGAGATATTAGACATGAATATATATACACACACATACACACTACACGTGAATGATCGAGATTAAAGGGTAGTTAAAGCCATGATTTTTGTATTCTAATCTTGAACATTCGTGGTTAGGTGTAATAGTCATAGTGTGTACTTTTATTATCAGTTTCTCACATAATAAAGGCCTATCGCTCTAATTCTCACAATGTTTAACTAAAAATTGTGGCAGGTAACAATTGAAGACCATCCTCACTTGCCTGGGAAGCATGCATCTATTCATCCATGTCGACATGGAGCAGTGATGAAGAAAATCATTGATGTGTTGATGTCACGTGGTGTTGAGCCTGAAGTTGACAAGTAAACCCTTTCTTCCTGAGATATTGCTTTTTCTTTTAGAAATAATTCATCCATGTTATATGAGTACTGGTACCCCATGTTGTGGCACAAACACCAACACAAATATTTCTTACCAGTTAGTTTCACAGATGTATAGCCATTAGATATGGACTTTAACCCCTTTCTTCTATTTCATAAATCCAAATTGAAGTTCCTGTTTGTGGGTGTGTATGAGATGACATACTCACATATACTTTTTCTGTAGGTATCTATTCTTATTCCTAAAATTTATGGCTTCTGTAATTCCAACAATTGAGTACGATTACACCATGGACTTTGATCTTGGTAGCTCCAGCAATTGACCAAGGTAATTGTGATTATTACTTATTGAAATTTGTTATCATTTAAATTGCTTATTGTTTCTATTACTCTTTTGGTGACAGATATTAGTGATTATGATGATTGGTATTGTTTGTGTTTTTCAGATGGTAGCTGGTAGTTGAAGGTTGTTGGTTTTAAGTGATCCAGAGCAGCAATGCTTTGTGTTTATTTCTTCTGACATTAATCTTTGGTTGTCACACAGTTGGTGTACATGTCATGTAAATTATGACAGTGAGTCATGACTATCAATATGTTGGACCAATTTCCTTTAAGATGTGTACATAATTCACACACCATTCCTAAATCTAACGTTATGCAATCTCCCTATAATATAAAATAGACATGCTTAACTCCATCATTAAATTAATCTCATTTTGTATTTGTTTAACTCAAGTCTTTGAAGTTTCCAATTTTTTTCACTTCTATTTCCTTTTGGTACTCAGCACTTTCAGTAGATTATTCGAAATAGTGTTTGCAAAATTTGTAATTATTAATGAAAATAGAATGTCGGAAAATGTGCCAGAAAGCTTTAATTACCAGGCCATTGTAAGTAATGGCCAATCATGTAATCATCAAAAGCTTCAAATGGTCAATAAAATTTGGTTTTGACATCACGTTTTAAAAAGATATAGAATTACTATTTATGATTATTATTGAAGCTCTTTGAAATATAAACTGGTAGTTTTTTCAGCGATGAAGAAACAAAAAGGAATTTATAGTTTCTTTCATGGGCAAAAGTCAATATTCAAATCTCAAATCTGATTTAAATATTCAAATCAATCACTACTCAAATCAACTAGCCGTTAAAGAATAAAGATTTATACATTTTAGAGTGCAAATATTGTTCTTTATATTTTAGCCATAAATGTGTACATATTACAGTTGATCAAGTTGATTTTTTTAAAGAGAAATTGATCAAATTAAAAATAAAATAAACTTTTGTATTTGACTATGTGAGGTTTTAAATAACTTCTGAAAATCTCATTTATATCAAACCCGCCCACCGACTCACAGCGTATCACTCACACATGAATATTTTATTAAATTACTACACGAATTAATTTTCTTCATTATCATTTTTCTAAGTGTTGTATTATTATTTTATTGTTGATTATTATAGTTTATTAGTCTTGAAATGCATGAAATTGTCTTTATTTGGTCCTCTTTGATTTCGATAAATAAGCTTAAATAAAAAAAAAATGTTTAGAAAAGATAAAACTGATGCAAGACATCAAAATAAAATAAGTGTTTAATAAATATGTGTCTTAGGTATATATATATATATATATATATATATATATATATATATTTATACTCACAATTTTTATAATATTAATAATAATAAGACAGTTAACACAATTAAAAAGAAAAGCTATCGTAATAGTGAAAAGTAACTATTTTATTTACCTTTTCTCAAAACACAATAAAAACAATTACTACAATTTTAAAAGAAATGAATATATATATAAAACAAAAAACTAAAAATAATTATTATGAATGTTATGGATTATAGATGTAGAATTTGACCATTGAATTACCTTTGAATACGGGTTTCGTATCTTACGGTGCCGGAATCAATCGTGGTCTTCCTAAGCGGTGGTGTTGGGTTAGGGCTTGCAGAGTTTCACTGCGTTTCGTTAGGGTACCAAATTTTGCTTATTCTATTTTCTAATTTTCTATTTTCAATCAATTCGAGTGACGTAACACTGGAACTCAATTGCTCGTTCTATTATTTGAACTCAAAAATTTAGTTCGAGTGTTTTTTGCTATGATATTATTATTTTTGTTGTTATTAACTAATTGATGTAAAATGCAGAAGCTTTCTATTTTGAATTGGAGGTTATGGATCAGAAAGCAGGGAATAGCAGCACTGTGAAGAAAATAAATTCAGCTTGTGATGTTGAGGCTTTGAAGAAGTGTTTGGAAGAGAACAAGGGAGACTATGTCAAATGTCAGACACAGATTGAGGCATTCAAGTCTTCATGCTCACTCAAAAAACCAAACCCCTCTTGATTCTGCTTCACATTAGATTAAATTAGATGGTTCTGATTCTTGAGTTGATTTGTAGGTTTACCATCTTTTGGTAAAAGGATGAATATGAACTGAACCTTGTGTCTTTCCAGATGATATTCCTGAGTTGTATCAGTATTTAATAATAATTGTGAGAGAATAATATGTTCTTAATAGTTTCATGAGTTGTCATACATAGCGGCTATTGTTTAGAATTATAATCGCTGAAGGTTTCTGATGCTGTTGCCACACTTTTGTGGCATTGAAGTTTCCAATTGCTTTGACCCCTTTGAAATGATAGTATGACATTTTTAATGGTTACAAGATGTGCAGTTTTGATCTTATACTTTATTGACTTGGTTGAAATCTGTATGTTCCTCTTCTATTTTCTTTAGAAATTGTGTTTTTCTTGGCTTCTTTGTCTATTCTTTTACTACACTTTTAGGACGTTAGCTTGAAATTTACTCCATATTCAAGAGCTATTACTGTTATTATAGTATTTCAGGCAATCAAGTATGGTATATTATTTCAGGGAAAAGGGTAGACTGTAGGGTTTTTTTTTTCGCTTTCATTTTTTCAGGGTAAATGGGTTAAAAATGAGCTAGAGGCTCCAGAAAATAAAATATGACAGAGGTTATTAGAGGCATTTTAATGTTATTACCTTTGAAAAATTAAGGAAACTGTGTTCCTTCCAGGATAATAGATTATATATATCCTTTAAGTAACTTAAATTGAGGTAAATGTACTGCTATAACATCCTTTTATGAACACGCAAATTAAGCCACATGTAAATTGATTCATTAGAATGAGTTAACCATGTAAAAATTGACAAGGAAATGGTCTAGTTATTGAGATCTACAAGGAACAAGCAATGGGAAAGGTAAACATTGCAATTTAAGTCGTATATAAAATGGCTGCTTCATAGCTGTTTCTGCCTTTCAATTTAAGCGTGAAATATCATATTCCTTGTCTTTCTTGTCTAGAATGACACCCTCCATCTTATCCATCAATTCTTGTGGTCTACTAGAAAGACTATCTGATTGAATTTCAGGGTTTGCTTCAAATGGATGTTTAATCTGCTTTTTCCAATGGTAAAATGCTAATACAGCTTACTATCAACAAATCTGTTGATCATTGTTTACAATTTAGTGATTTTATAGCTGTTTCTGCCTTTTAATTCAACTGTAAGTCATTATTGTTCCTTGATCTCCTAGTCTGCTATGAATAAAACAAATATCTGTCAGATAAAACTGCATATCACATTCATAACTTCTATTCGTTATTTTCCTTTTATGAAATCATATTTCAGATCATATGCAAATTTTGTAAGGATGGGGAACATTTGAATTAGTTTTTGTCTTGCTTTCCTGTGCCTTGAAATTGAATTTAGTTTATGAACTCATATTCTGAATCTGGATTTTACTTTTTTACAATTTCTTTGCCGTTACAGGTAGAGAAGCTTTTAAGCATTGTATCATTGCTACAAACAGAACAAAGGTCATCCATACCATCTAAGGTCCCACCACGTATGAAAATCAACATGCGCATCTGCTGTTGTCTAACCCATATGGGGTAATGGACATTGAAGCAAATGTGAAGTAATGGAAGAACATTGAGATGAGAATTTGATATACTAGTTATTTAGCTTAAATTTGTACTGCAGCCTTTCTTGTTCAACACTCTGGATGATTGTTTGCTTTACATTGATGATTCCATATCTGAGATTGCAATTAGCTAATGCATTGTATTGTGATTTTAATACTAATTTTTAAATGCCATTTTTTAAGTCTGTATATGTTCATCAGGTTTATCCATCAGAGACAGCCAGCTACAACTACAATAAATTTCAAGTATTTTAAGATGATTGTTTGGATTTGAAAAGAACAAAGTGTTTTTAATTCCTCTTGCAAAATGAATTTTAAGGACCAGAAGACTTGCAATGAAAATCAGGAAAACAGTATTTAGTTTTAAAAAAATCATTTATCACACAATCTTATCCGATAAAAAATCACCTAGTTTTGTAAAAAGAAATAAAAACCATGCCAATAGTTGTGCATATAAATGGACACTTGTGTTATAAATTTGATGTAACTTGACAAGGCAAGAAAAATCTTAAGCTTAGATTTTTTTTATAAATTATGAAAAAAATAATCTTGAAAGTTTAATCTAATATAGACGGATCGACTCCAGAAAGTAATTATTCAAAATTTAAATTATGAAAAGAAAAATAATGTTAATAAATTTTAGACCTAAAACTATGGTCTTACATAGTGAAACATGTTTGATGTCAGTACATATTCATATTCTGTTTCAAGAATTAAAGAAGGCAGTTGCTTCTCCCACTGCACTTAATAAATCTTCAATATATTAATAATGTTTTCTTATTTTTATCCAAAAATTTATTTTTAAATATTTTTTTCTCTCTCATATTGAATTATGTATATAAATAAATAAAATAAAATAAAATTATGTATACAAATAAATAAAATAAAGTAGTTAATTTTTCTGGAAATATTAACAAACTTTTTTTAATAAATAATAAAAAAATCTAATAAATATTAAAAAATATCTATATTTTTTTAATATTATTTACAAATTAAATATTTAAAAATAATATATGAACTGAATTTTTAAAATTAATCATATTAAGTCGTAAACATCTTAACAACATTTAATATCTTTCTAGTTATATCTAACATCTTTCTAGTTATTGTTAAAATACAAGAGAGATGTTTATGCAAATATAAAAAAAGATTATTTAATATATAAATTTTAAAATAAAAACAATAAGATCATTGTAACATCCCATATTTTTCATATAATAGAAACTTTATTACATAAAAAATTATATAATAAACTTAAATATAAAAATTCATACATTCATCATGTATTTCAAATTATACTTCTCAGCATAAGATTTAATAAAATATCTTTGTAAAATTACAAATAAAATAAAATGAAACTTCTCCATTACAATTCACTGTGACTCACACCACCTGTCAAATTCTTTGCTCCCGTGTAATATACATAGTAGTTTTAAAAACAAAACAAACAACACGCAAAAAGAATGGTAAGCTAGAGAGTTTTCAAAACAATATATATTTTCATAAATTGGATTTCTATCTGAACAAAACAACATCAATTCAATCTTTCATAATTCATCTCACATCATACATACACTGACTCACAAACAAAGACACTAGACGACACTAGACTTTCTACTTCCGGAAGACACTCGTGCATTGAGTTAGACTCAGAGGTGTGCACCTGTCATATACCACCTAACTGTTCCGAACAGTTTATTCCGATCGGACTCATATTTCAAACCTCAGATAGGACCATATGAACCTCCTTCGACTCTTCACCAATGGTAATCTTCATCCATGTAAATCTAATGTACCAATATAATCAGGATACCTCCTTGGGAATCCCCAAACAATGCACATCCTAATAATCTCAACACGGGTATCTCCTTTCCTGAAGATACTATGTCTCGATCACATACCACGTCATTCACAAACAATGATACTACATAATACCATACATTAACATTCATCCAATTCACTAATAAACAAATAATTACAATGTTTATGAAAAATAATCAAACTAGCTTCCCTTACCAAATATCAACATTATAAATAAATAAATTTCTATTTCAAAGGAGACAAACATTTATAAAAAAAACATGCAATTAGCTTCCCTTACCTTTATAGTGTATAGTGTAGAGATACTCAAAAACCCTAAAATCACAGACAACGTAACTCTGTTTAAGAATCTGATTGGATACTCTTGATCTACTCAACACTAAGAATCTAGAGAGAAGGTAAAAACTTTAAAGAGAAATTGTTTGAGAGATGGTGATTTTTATAAAACTGTATATCTTATTAAAAAGATAGAGTTGCTAGTTTTTATTAGAATAAAACAGAATATATTTTTAGAAAAATAAAATATCTTCATAGAGAAAAAATATCTACTTAAAAATAATTGGCGGTTTTTATTAGAACAAAACAAAATATCTTATAAGAGAAATAGAATATCTTAGAAAGAGAGTTGGTAGTTTTTACTATAATAAAACAGAATATCTTTTTAGAAAAGAAGAGTTGGTGATTGTTATAAAAATAAAAAATAAATAACTATCTTTTATTTAGTTAAACAATTCTTCTGTTAAAAAAATATTTAACTATTATTAAATTTATTTATAAAAATAAATTTTATTCTATAACTATTTTTTAAGGTATTACAGTATTAAAAATTTTATAAATGTATGACAGCATTTTTATTATGTAGAAACAACTGCCTTAAACAAAATCTTATTAATGTCTCTATTTCTATACTTAATGATCTTTTTCTTTTTAATTTATTTTAATTTTTATTTCTAAATTTAAATTTAATAGTATTTTTAAAATAATATATTTATTCATATATCTTAAGATAATATTAAATATTTTAAAAAATAGTTATTTTATATAACTGCCTGTTCTCTATATAAGTTAGAATAACAACTTTTTAATATTTTTAAGAATCATCCTTCAACCAAATTGTTATTACTTTTTTTTAATCAGAAGAATTTTAGATATGTTTAATCAATTTATATTTTTTCATAATTAAAAACAGTCTTATATGAAAATAATAATTCATAAAGTTGAAGAACTCAATTGACAGAAACAGAAACAATTAGAGATAAAATAGGAAAAAGATAAAAGCATGAAAACCTTTTGCCAATTATCAGATTCGGGTTTGGGCTCCAAATTCAAGCCGGGTCGGCTATTTAAGGCGGCTACCCCACGTGGACACTTCACAAGTCATCACAATCTTCATCTTCTCTCTGGACTCTTCTTCGTTTGGTGGTGTTTCCACTGCGCACATTAAAACCCTAACCCTAACCCTATCTCCCTTCTCAATCCATGGACGCCCTCGATTCAGCCCCAAGTCTCCCTCCTCTCCATCCCTATGATCCTTCCCCGCAGAACCACGCGCCATCAGAGTATCACAACTCGTCACAGCACCAATCGGAAACCGGACAAAACGGTAACGGCAACAGCGATGGAAGACCATCGGAGAACGGCCAGGGACCTTTGGATAATAACGGTTTGCATCCTCAGATTTCGAAGCCATTGCTCTCCGAAGGATTGACGCGGAGCGGCACCGACAGGGACCAATCGGGCGGCGAAGAGGAGACCACAAGCAAGCGCCGCCGCCGGAGTAGGTGGGATCCGCAACCGGAGTCTAATGACCAGAGCGGCCAGAGCGGCGGGGAAGCGGGGTCTGGACCGAAGAAGAGGAAGTCTCGTTGGGCCGACGACGAGCCCAAGCCGGTGATTCAACTTCCTGATTTCATGGGCGGTATTGAGTTCGATCCCGAGATTCAGGCTTTGAACAGTAGGCTTCTTGAGATTAGTCGAATGTTACAGTCAGGTTTACCCTTAGATGATCGCCCTGAAGGTGCTCGATCTCCTTCTCCTGAGCCGATATATGATAACATGGGCATTAGGATTAACACTAGGGAATACCGGGCTCGTGAGAGATTGCAAAAAGAGAGGCAGGAGATTATATCTCAGATTATAAAGAAGAACCCTGCGTTTAAGCCACCTGCGGATTATAGGCCGCCCAAGCTTCAGAAGAAGCTTTATATACCAATGAAAGAATACCCTGGGTACAATTTCATTGGGCTTATTATTGGTCCCAGAGGTAACACCCAGAAGCGGATGGAGAAAGAAACTGGTGCTAAAATTGTGATTCGAGGTAAGGGATCAGTGAAAGAGGGTAGGCTACAGCAGAAGAGGGATTTGAAGCCTGACCCTTCGGAGAATGAAGATTTGCATGTGTTGGTAGAGGCTGAGACGCCCGAGTCGCTTGAGGCCGCTGCGGGTATGGTGGAGAAGCTTTTGCAGCCCGTGGATGAGGTATTGAATGAGCACAAGAGGCAACAGCTTAGGGAACTTGCTGCGTTGAATGGGACGATCAGGGATGAAGAGTACTGCAGGCTTTGTGGTGAACCTGGTCATCGCCAATATGCATGTCCTACTAGGACTTCGACTTTTAAGAGTGAAGTTGTCTGTAAGCATTGTGGGGATGGTGGTCATCCAAGCATAGATTGTCCGGTGAAGGGTGCTACTGGGAAGAAGATGGATGATGAGTATCAGAATTTCCTAGCAGAGTTGGGTGGTTCGGTTCCTGAATCTGCAACAAAGCAAACCAGTACCTTGGCGATTGGAGCAGGCACTTCTGGAAGCAATCCTCCTTGGGCTAACAATTCCGCTACGTCTGGTGGTTTGGCCCAAGCTGGCTTAGGGGCTGCAGCAGTTAAAAAGGAAATTGATGATACAAATTTGTACATAGGATATTTGCCGCCCAGTCTTGATGACGATGGCCTAATCCAATTATTTCAACAATTTGGTGAGATTGTTATGGCAAAAGTGATCAAGGATCGAATGTCGGGTTTAAGTAAAGGATACGGTTTTGTGAAGTATGCTGATATCACAATGGCAAACAATGCAATCTTGGCCATGAATGGTTATCGCCTTGAGGGTCGAACTATTGCAGTGAGAGTTGCTGGTAAGCCTCCTCAGCCTGTTGTGCCTCCTGGCCCACCAGCATCTGCTGTCCCCACTTATCCTGTTCCAAGCCAGCCTCTCGGTGGTTATCCATCCCAACAGTATGCTGCTGGTGGCCCCCTTGGGACTGCTCCTCCTGGGAGTTACGGTGGTACTCCAGTGCCATGGGGACCCGCTGTTCCTCCTCCATATGCTCCTTATGCTCCTCCTCCTCCTGGGTCAACCATGTATCCTCCTATGCAAGGTCAACCTATGCCTCCATACGGGGTTCAGTATCCTCCTCCTGTGCAGACTGGCCCTCCGGGTGCCCCATCCCAGCCTGCAACTTCTAGTGAAGTGCAGCAGAGTTACCCACCCGGAGTGCAGTCTGACAATAGTACCTCAACTCAGTCTGTGGCAGTAAATATATATGGTAACTCTGTACCTTCAATGCCACCTGCAGCTCCACCTACATATCATGCATCTTATGGATATCCACCTTACTATAATGCAGTTCCTCCTCCACCTCCCCCTCCCGCCCCCGTTCCTGTTTCAACTTCAGACCAATCCCACAACATTGCTAATGTGCCTTGGGCCAATAGTTCTCTTGTTCCACCACCTGCTTCATCGGCAGACAAGACAACATATGGTACAAATCCTCCAGTGCCTCCTCCTCCTTCATCAGCTGAGAAGACTTCATATGGTACTGATTCAGAGTATGAGAAGTTCATGGCAGAGATGAAATGATTTTGTTCGATTGTGTTTCGGTGTTCCAAAAGGTGCGTTTGTCATCTTGATTTCATTTTTTGTAACAGTTGGTATACATGTTTTACTCTGATACGATCTAGCATTAAATTCTTTACTTGTTTTCATAACTGAAAGAAGGTTTATGCTTTTTATTTTGAACTATGGGACTCACTAGTTATTTAGAATTGTCTGAGATTAGATTCGTTCCTGAAAAAGAACTTATCACCCATGGAAGTCTTTATTTGAAATTCATTTCAGCAGATGAGCATCCCATGAAAATCATGAGCTTTTTCTGACATTCTTCTAATTGGAGACAGGTGTGACCATGAAATTTTTTAATTTGGATCCTTCCTGTACATTAATGCTTTTAAAATTAACTTTTACGTTCGTAGTTAAATTCTGTGTGGCCTCATTCAAATTGAGATTTTCATCTGCAAGTTGATGGTTATCGTGTTTTCCGTGCGCATTTTTTCCCATAGGACACCAATTGTTTTATTCTTGCTGTATTTTTTTAACCTTCCTAAGGATTCTTAATTTTGTTGTGCATTATTCATTTTCCCTGTAGTTTATTATTTTTCTGCAAAATAGAGAGGAATGTTAGCTGCAAAAGCCTCTCTATTACCAACTGACCTCCCAAACAAAGCTATTTTAGCGTATAAAATAATGTCTTCAATGTTCTTTGTTGTTAACTTTCTTGCACGTAAGTTCCACCTTATTTCTGTATGATTGAAGGGCCCTTACAGAAGAAAGGGCAAACTGGTATATGACTGTGTAAGTATTTGATATCTGCACAAAAACTTTCTTGGATATGTTTTCTCCATCTAATTTATGAATGTGATGGTGTCTGGTCTCCACAATTTTTTGGTGCATTGGAGCAGAAACTAAAAGCTGCATCTTGGTATGAATTAAAAATGAAGAAACCTCTGTTAACTTTTATGGCTTGGCTGATTGATTGACATCTATACAGTACTGTGTATGTTTGAATGCATTGCTTTGCAGATTACACCTGTAAATTCCTTTTATCGTTTTCAAAGATCTATCGTCTCTGTTTATGCTTCTTGATGATGGTGTACATACTCAAGCTTTGTAATCATGCATAAAACCAACAATGGCCTTTTGCATGTTTATTTGATATTTCTTCATGGTTTTACCTCTCTTAACTCTTCATTGTTATGATGTAACGTTGTGACAGGCCTGATGTTTCTTGGAGCTCTTGTGAACCTGATTTCTTAACCTCTTGCCATGTCTTTCTTCGAAGTTTGGGACTCACTTCTTTAACCTTGCTGTACTGTTATGAAATTTGCAGAGATTTGGGCTAGAAGTTGATATCAGTCTTCATACGGCAGAAGTCAAAAGCATATTATACTTATGATTATTATTAATCAATCGTTTCTTGTTGTGTAGGACTTAATACTGTCTGAATTATTTTCTGTGGCATTTTATTGATTTACACAGTAATGTCTGGTGGCTAATGTTTCCTTTTGAAAGTTTGTTTGAACTTTTATGGCAGCTGGTTCCTGGTGTTCCATGTTAATACTGTTCGGTTGTCACATTCAGTATTTTAGATTTTTAGTTCATTGACAACTGATTCTAACTTATTTATAGTTTTGGTGATGAGCTTAAATTTTTTTGTTTGAGGACTATAGTTCTCTTAATCGCTTGGTGCTGAAGCTGCGTTTTAGATGCCTTTAATCATACATCTCTCATCACGAAGGTAATCAGACCTTGCTATTTGCTTTAGGCTTTCTGGGTTGGTAGAAAGAGATTTTTATTAAATGGTTAGGTCATGCAACTATAAAATGTATTTAACATTTCCAAGTGTGACAGGTAAAAGAGTTTAAACGTTTTCTGTTCCTGGCATGATAAATGTCAGACATTGGCATTGTTACATTTTGCCTCAAATTAAAAGTTTCTGACATGGTGTTATCAACACCTAGTTCTTGTATCATGACACAGGAAATTATCAAGTTTCTCATTTGTTTCTGAAGTGATCATGTGATCCGGTTGACAGGCCAATATTATTTGGCATAAGGGGAAGGCCGAGGTGAAAATGATAGTGTTTGAGTTATCTGCACATGCTTCGTTTAGCTCTGTTGCTGGGCGAAGATAGAGTAAATGATCAAAGAATTGGAGTTGTAGAACTTTTCTATATTTTCCTTCTTCATATCTGCCTTTTTGAATTAGATATCTTTTGTATTGTCATTAGGGATATATAAAGTTTTCTAATTCAACTATGCAATTTTAGGTCATGGCCATCAATCAAATCCACGAATCTTGCTAGTTTGCTGGTGTGCTTTTCTAGACGCTGTTTGCCAAAAAAAAATGATAGTGTGACGTTATTTAAGTACTTAACGAGTGGATATGTTGTTTACGTGATTTGATAACAAATAGGAAGTGTTATATTTCTGTAATCTATTAGGGCCGTAAGATCCTCCAAATGTAGTTTAGTTTAGATAGACGACCTAAGCACTGAAAAAGATTGTTTATAAACAATTGTGGTTCTGACCACGATTTACTGAAGCCAGGAGGAACCTGATAACCCATTCATTGTAAATCGGTTTTAAGGTTGCATGCCTTCTTCTATGCATGAAATTGTGATTCGTTTTTGTCCGTGAGTTGGTTAATGCATTTGTGGCATTCATTTAGAAAGACTTTTTTTAACACTCATTAGGTGCAAGTTGAAACATGCAAATAATGGCTGTTTAGAGTTATAATCCTCGTTAAATGGCCAATTTCGTCTTAGTTTGCAGCGGTATGCGTTCGATATCAGGTGTGTTTTTTTATAAAGTCATGTGACTTTTTACGGTGATTGCATGAGATTAAATTATGGTTGAATGATCCAAATTTAATCCTCTCACTCTTAACTGACAATGTCTCATGCTACGTATGCATTTTTTATGCGCCCTATGCCTTGTGTATTTTTCTATAATTATAGTTATTTTTTAAAAGGTTTTTAATTTTGTATATTTGTGTAGTCAATGTTCTTAATGTTAATTTTTTACAGAGATTTTGTATATTTGTGACTGGTCTTGATACGAAAAACGTAGATGAATGTTGATTTAAAAATATAACTAAGCAATCAATTTCAAAGTTTAACTTTTGTTTTTCACCAACACTCTTTTTTGGAGACAACTCTTTTTTAGATATAAATAAATAAGTGTGAGTAAAAATTGCACATATATTTCTCAAGTAAAAAGTAACCTCTTTGCGACACAATCTCTATCGAATTCGGAGACAACCTTCTTTTTAGGTATAACCAAACATTAAAATGTGAGAAAAAATTTCACCAAGATTTGGATATTAATTTCTTAACGAGACGCTAACCTTTGCGAGACCCAATTACAAATGTTTTTATTTCAATTGTAACCAACGAAGGTCGAGTTGTGTAATTTTCTGCCCATTATTTTGCTTTTCATTGAAGTAATACATTTTCTTAAAGGTAGGAATTAAAAGGTAAAACTTTAGGAAAATCACAGGGATAATAGATTAGTCATCTGAGCTGTGGTAGTGTTTACCTCGTACCAACAACAGTGCAACTTAAATGAAAAAAAAAGGAATATATACCTATAAGTTATTTCACTATAAATTTAGAAGAAATACTTATAGTATAGCTGGAAAGAGAGATTTTAGATATAAAGGGATGTAATTTTAATTTTAAATGTAGGACATAAACTACTTATATTACCTCATATTGGTAACTTACAAAATTTCCTCAAAATAGAAATAGCGGAGTGGAATAAGAATTTCCACTCATAATTTTAGTTTGATTTTTTAAAAACAAAATTTAAAATAATACAAGGGGAGACATTAAATGAGAGTGATTTCTGTAATCTTGAAATGCTGATATTGTATAAAAAATATCAATATAAATTTCCATCTATTTGTAGCATACTGTTTTTTGGGGGGTTAAATAAAATTATTCACGGAAGAATTCCACATCATCCAACGTATGAGAAATTCACGTCCAATAATTATAAACAAGTTTATTCTCTATAAAAATTTCTTTAACACAAGAAAATAAGAACAAAAAAAATGTAATCATATGATATTGAATTTTATAAAATAGTTTTTAACAGTTAAATTTTCAATTTATATATGGAAATAAATTTTATCTTATAAAAACAGTTATAAGCGTTTATCAAAAATTTACCCAAGCAGACTTTATATAGTATGTTCAAAGTAGAACATCTGACTTTACGTAAGAATTAGTTTTACAGATGCGGCTACGACTTCTAATAGAAAAAATCATGAAAAAAAAATGTAATTTGACTTTCTATGTAAACTAAAAATAATAACAAAATGTTAATTCTAATTTATTAATTTTTTTTAAGGTAAATACAGAATTAAAAAATATACTTATAATATAAAGTGGAACCCGAGGACATAAAACGTTACATTAGTGAAGTGGTTTGGCTACGGAACCTTGTGAACTAGGTCATGTGTTCGAATCCCCTTTTCGTCAAAATTCTTTTGAGTTGATCTTTTTCTTGTTGGTCCTACCTGCAACGCCATGGATCCAGATCAGGGCGCTTCAAGAAGCAGGAAGGTACTCATATACACCAAACCCCTCATTTCTTGAATCTTTTTGGGTCGAAATTGATGTTTGTTTTGTGTGTGTGTGATTTCAGCACAAGTTCACTCCCAGGCCACCCAAAGCCCGTGCTCCCAAAGCGTAATTCAACAAATTCACTTTGAATTCCTCATATCATTCAATACAAACATTGTTCTCTGATTCTATAAAGAAATTGCTTCGATGCAGCCCAGCGGAAAATAAACAAGACGAAGATAACACAGCTGCTCGTCTTCTTTCGCGTCAATATGTAAGTCTCTTCACTCCTCATTTTTCCAATTCTTCATCTTCTTTTCTTGATTCAGCTCTAATTTTTAGTTTTTCTAATTTGCTCTAAACTTGTGTTTCGAAATCAAAATCAAAATCTGTTAAAATTATTTCTCTTTTAGATCCGTTAGCCAAAACTGTGAATTGTGATGTTCCAAACATAAATTGTCCTTCTGCTTGCTGTTGAAGATAAGCTAAGGGTATATCTGTTATCATTCTAGAAAAAAAAAAAGTAATAAAATTCAGAATGTTTATGATGCACGTGAATTATTTAGTCAAATTGTCTTCTTTAACTAGAACTCTTATTTTTAAACGACAATTACTCAATTAATTATTTTCAATTAATTGTTTTCTTTTAAAATATAAAGATAGCGTTTTTAATTTAATATAATTTCGAATTTATAACTAATAATAGTTAGCGAAGAGTGTAACTAAGTGATCGAAAAGGTTACCAATCTTACCAATATTTTATGTGTGTATATTCATTATAAAATTTTGCATTCAGAAATGTGTATAATAAAAATTCAAGAACAGAACTTTTAAAATAAAAGAAGTTTTTTTTTTTTTTTTTGGAAAAAAAAAAAAAGTTTTTTTTTTTTTTTTTGGCAAAAAATAACAAATACATGCGAGTGAGATTTTCAAACGGACAGTGTTATACTAATGGTGTGCTTGGAATGACGGAAAGGGAATAAAAGTTTAAAATTGTTGAAAGTACAAGGAAAAAAAATGAGAAGTCAACTTTGTTTCCTTATTCTTTTACTTTCTCTTCAACAAAAGAAGCTATAACCTCATGTTTAGTTTTGATTAATTTCGGTATAATAGTCAAAGAGCAGCTTACTCTAGCTTCCTGAACCATAGCGAAGACATAGTAGTATCTGATCATATCATAATTATTGTAGTTAGCCTTATTTTATGGTCCTTCTTGCTCGAGATATCTTCTACTAGATTTTATAAAATTGAGATGTTCATAGCATTTCTCTTTTATTAATCCTTAAGTACGTTCTTAAAAATAATGTCGTTTGCCATTGTGCAAAACTCTATGTCAAAGAGGTTGCCACAAAGACTTCATGGGTTTAACTCTTTTAAATATATCACAATGAGCGATTGTTACGTTAAGCTTGTCCTTTTAGTTGTCCTTTTTTAATTCCCTTAATGCTAAAGTGTCACTAATTTACTTTCTTTTTTGTACGTTTGCAGGAGAATTTGGCGAGACGAGAGCCTAAAGTCGAAAGAAAATGTAAATTTCCGTTAGTTTAGCCTTACATGCAAAGGACATGGTTGAAAATATGAAAAATATTGTTAATCCGTTAGGTATTAAAGTGTGAGTTTAAGTCTCACATTAGATAGAAATGAAAAAGTTGAGTAACATATAAGAAAGAAGACTCGTTGAATAACATATAAAAAAGAAGACCTATATAGATAAAATGTTTTAAGGTTTTAGGTTGAAGGTGATCTCTTGTGTGAGTTTGGCACTGTTCTCATTCTTATAAGATCTCTCCGGTATTTTTCCCCTCGGATTCTCCCAGCAAAATGGTATCAGAGCCGATAGTTTGCGACTGGAGCGAGTATAGGTGATCTTGTATCGTTTAAGCGCAGTACAAGTGTTCAAGCGCAGTACAAGTGTTCGAGGGGAGGGACTCTCATTTAAGAAAGAGATTATATAAATACCTTAAAGTTTTGGATTGAAAGTGATGTTATTCTCTTAAGTAGGTAACTCTTGTTCTCATTTTAGTGAGATCTCCACGATATTTCTCTCTTCGGATTCTTCCAACTTCATAGTATATTTAAATGAAATATGTTACGTTTTTTTTCAAAGAAGTTTCTCATTACAGTTCTTATATTTGTGGAGCATATTAGTGGAGCATTTTGTCTAAAGCTCCTTGATTAGTTGATTGTGTGGCCTGCCCACAATGACAAACTATTTGTCCCCTTCATGATTAATATTTTATTCATCTTGTTTGCTGCTTATTTTCGTTGTTTAAAACTTGCAGCTAGTGCGGAAGTTGCATTTAGTCCTGGACTTACATCAACCTCCCTCAGGACATATGGCACGAGCGAAGCTATAGATAATGTCACAGACAGTGGCTCACCAACTAAATATTTTGCCAAAGAGCAAATTCGTTCAAGACGTTCTTCTGCTGCTACTGAGGATCAAAATGATACCAGCACGATAGATGTTACTGATAATACCATCAATGAATCAGCCAGGAAAATCAAAGGAGAGTACAAGGAACCATGGGTGAGAATGCGTGATCACTGTCATGTATTCTATTGTTATCTGTATCTTTCTCAAGCATCTAAGCATTTGAATATTTATCTGCAGGATTATAACAACTCGAATTATCCTATTACTCTTCCTCTAAGGAAGCCAAATTCTGGAAATCCAGGTTTGCTCTAATATCTATCAATAAATGATCTATTAATAGAATTAATATTCGTGAACTACACTGATAAAAGTCCGAAGAATAACTTTTACAGTGTAGTAGTCTAAAAGATATATTTTTAGCAAAACTCTCTCCACAGGATGCTTTTTTAAACATTGACCGTCATGTGACTTTTTAATCTGGTAGAAATTCTTGATGAGGAAGAATTTGGGGAAGCTGCTACTAATTCGAAGTATGATGAGAATGCTATTAATTCTGCTGCAGAACTCGAGCTCTGGGTTAGTACTCATCATGTATAATAAATTGTACAAGCATTATACAGATGAAAACAGATATAATAATGCTCAGATGATCTTTTAACAGGAGAAGAGTGAGCAACATAAGATGTTCTTATTTCAGCTTCCTAAAAATATGCCTTTTAACGTGGGGAGTAATAAGGAGAAGGAGCAAATTGGTACAACAACAGTATCGGGAAAGCCGGGTGCTTCTGAAGAGTTGCCAAGCGGGTATATGGGCAAAATGCAGGTGTACAAGAGTGGAGCAATCAAATTTAAACTAGGAGAAACTCTGTTCGACGTAAGAAACTAAGAATGTTCTTTTGCCCACACCACGCTTTTGAAATTAGAAATACCTTCTTTCTATTTGCCAATCTCCATTTATAAAACCAAGTGCATAGTCACATTATTTTTCCAATTAAATTGCAGAATGTGTTGTAGGTAGTAGATTCCGGGTAAGAGTTTATTCAATATTTTAGTTCTTTTACTTTCCAACTACAGTTATTGCATATATAATCTTTTGTTCTCTTACAGGTGTCTCCGGGTACAAAATGTCGATTTTCTCAGGATATTGCAGCGGTGAACACTGCACAGAAACAGATCTGCAATCTTGGCAAGATTAGCAATAAGGTTGTTGTAGTTCCTGATATTGATTCAATTGATCTGAGAAACACCCCTGGCAAAAATGACTAATGCGCCACGTGCAGGAATAGTACAGTACCTTTTCGGCTTATGTGAATATGTGATTAAAAAGTCACCGCCAATGGGCAAGTGCAATTGGATACTAGAACAAGCATCTGACTGATGAAATAAGTTGAACACATGTGGTAGGGATACTTCCCTTGTGTTGTAACATCAAACCCACTCTAGGCTATCATACTAGTTATGTTGAATAGGAAACTTAAAGCTTAGAAGGAATATTTTTCAATCAAAACAATTTTACTTGACCTATAGAGAAAGCAAAGTCAAGCTCATTAAGGTCAAATCACAACATGCCTGTAAACAATCTCGCATATAGATTGTAAAGACCAGGTAAAATTCATGCATACAAATGATAGCTTTTACTTCTTGTTTTGTCTAAAAAGAAGCAAAATGTAATCGTTTTTTAGTTTGGGAAGACGCAAAAAGGAACAAATAGGTAAACATCCCAATCCAAACTCTTACCCACAGAGAATAATGCCAGAGAATCAATGAGAACTGTCAACACTTTGTTGATCTATCCCGTGGATTAGCTTCTCGTTGAATGAATAAGATTAATAGAAACGATCCATCACCACAAATAGGAAGATTATTATGGAAAGCATGACAGAAACTCTCAGCTTAATTTTAAAGGAATTACATTTTCCTGCATATGCAGCTTTCTTGTGACGTGCAATTTGAAACAACTTCTTCACAGTCTCGGTAATATTCTCAATTGCTTCCATGAGTTTGGCTTTTACAGCATGCGACATCCGCAGTATAATATTTTTTGAGTCAGGGGAATCATTGTCAACTGTTCCATCCCAGCTCTCATCTCTTTCTGAAAATTTCAAGTCCAAATTAATCAAAATTTAATACCTATATAAACTTGTAAAGTAATGAAATCATATCTCTACAATAAGATATCATGTTTTTAGTTATTAGTAGAAATACCAGATGAACTACATTGATAGTCAGTATGAATAAATTCTAAGAAAATTCCAACTTTTAAACTAATTCCATATGCAATAACACTTAACCAACCTGCATTTAGGGCGTTCCTTAATTCCTGTACGGCTTGATTCTTCTGTACAGCATCCCAAACAGATTTATCTGATGATAATGATCTTACCATCCTCTGCAATAAGACAAACAATTTTTTAAAATTAATGAAAATGCTCTTTACCCAAAGACTTATATGTTTTGTGTGAATGGCAACAGATTTGTCATCCGATCCTTTTCACTAATTTTCTTTATATAATTTCTCTACAAACAGAATACACAAATATAACTGTCCAGTAATTTTGTACAAATATCAAAATAATACTAAGAATTCAACAACTAGAGGCAATGAAAATCTTATTCATGTTTATATACAAACATATCTGAGTTATTTTACTAAAATGAGAGTCACGTATCATAAACTACACCTCAATACATGCATCAGTCTGCAATAAATGAATTGCAAAAGAAGCTCTATCAACAACATCAGCTTGTAACATGCTTGGATTATATGAACAGAGAGAAGGTTCTTCCCAATCTTCCTCAGACAGATCTGAATCTACTTGATCAACTAAAGGAGTATCTACATGACCTACTTCCCTGTCCAATTGGTAATAATGTGTGTTCCTAACATGCTGGACAGGTGAAAAGGACCCAAAGACCCTGCAGGCACATAAAATATACTAAGTAATAATATTTCAAAGATATATATATAAAGACTAAATCACATCACCTTTTAAGCATAAAAACTAAAATATAAATATTACTCGGCATAATAAAATGAACAACTAAACTCAAACATCAAGCTAATTAATTATTTCAAAATTAACATGTATATTTGGCCCTTAATTGATTGAAATACATTGCACTAACAGACTCCATGATACCAAAACAGAAATGACTGCGTGTTTCCTTGTGAAAAAATGGTTTAACCTAGTGGTCACGATTGTGTGCATTTTCAGGGTTTCAGAATCATTTACTGAACAAATGATTATGCCTGAATAATTGCTTACTGTTTAAGTGAAGTGATAGCAGTTTGAATCTCAGCGGGAGAAGGAACGGATCCAAAAAGAGCCTCGTCGCCACGGCTGTGAGAGGAAAAAGATGAAACGGGCATCTGAGAGGAGAGAATATTTACACGCAAAAACGCAATCTTTATTGTTTATGTTTATAAAGATAGAAAAAGTAAAAGAAAAAAAAAATCTCAAAAGCAGTTACCAAACACATGGTAATGGATAATTATGTTTTTTTATCGAAATAAATACACGTATATTATATCATTATTATAATTATATATTATACTAAGAGTAATTAAATATTATTTTAATATGAAGTAATAATATTTTATTTATTAGTGTATAGGCTTGATAAATAATAATAATTTTAATATTAAAAAGTAATGCTGAGTACTATTCTCTCATTGTCATTTACTTCCTCCACGATATTTATATTTATTTTTTACTTTAATAAGAATGTAGTTGATTTTTTAAAATAGTTTATATGTTATTTGAATTACTGATTATAAATATGAATGAATGAATAAATTATTGTTTATATATATATATATATATATATATATATCGGTATATTATATTTTACAATAATAATTTATTTTTATCTTTATATTAACAATTTAATCAAGTCAATATCTCCTCTAGAAATGAACTCAGAGTCTCTTAGAATAATTTTTACCATTTGGTTTTGGTTTTTGTCTGGCCTTAACTTGGTCAATTTGATAATTAGATTATGATCAACTTCTTAAATGTAATAAATTTAAAGTAAAATAGTCCATTATCTTCTTCCCTAATCAACTATTGAAGTACTGTAACAAATAATGTATTTTTATTTTTATTATTTATTATTATGATTTTGATAATTTAAACTTTGACATTTTTTTTGACATATTATGTCATATATTTCGTAATATGTTTTTTTCTTCTTTACATTTATTATATTTGGAATTTAACTGTTGTGTAAAAGAAACAATGTTTTTTATCTCCTATATATTTTTTAATTATTTTATCATTTTTTAACTAAAATTTCTATACATTAAACTTTGTTACACTTTTAATGGTCTAATTACTTATTAAATTATTACATTTTATGGTAATTTAATTATTTTTTAAAAACTTTTAAATTTTGTTATATGTTAAGTTGTCAGTTTGTAAATATAGTATATAAAATTTAGTTAGATACTAAAATAAAAGATTTTGCTACATTAATTCAAAGTGCTTTAACAGTAATACAACAATAAAATTTTGCAAATAAACTTTTGAGTGAAGTAAGAATTAAGAGGAAAAACAGCTTTATTTTTTAAAAATTTGTTGAACAAATTCAGTCCATTAAGTAAAAATTAGGCATAATACAGAAGATTTATTGTTGACTTTGTTGAGTTAATCAAAAACTAATAGTTATTGGAAAAAGTTATTAAATAAATTAGATTTGCTCAACAAATTTTGAAGGAAACTTGTAGCAAAAGAGCCAAATGAGAGGTAAACTTCATTACTATAATTGGAAAACTTGCAAATGATAAATCTTTCCTAAATTATCCATGATGTTTATAATTATTTTCTATTAATTTATTTTAACTAAAATATAATGCAATCAACATCAAGTTTATTATAGGTTAATGATTCAATTTTTTTTATTTTATTTTCAATACTTATTGTATTTAGAAAATCATGATTATTTATTTTTAGATATTATTTATGCAAAATTAAATCATTTATTTGGTCTCCGCTCAATTCTTAGTTTTCAATATTTGACTTTAGGTTGCTCATCTCAACAACATGAATATACGTGGTTACATTTTAATGTTTAAATCAATTAGCTACCAGCTATCAATTAGAGTAAAAGTAAGAATAGTATTTAAATCAATTAGCTATTAATTAGAGTAAGAATAATAATAATATATAATAATAGTTAAAAATTCATTATATTCTATCTTAAAACAATTATATATTATATTGACCTTCTATTTATATGGGTGAACAGAATATCTCAAAATAGACAAAAATATATTCTTAATCACATGTATGGATTATTTATTGTGTGATCTCTATTTATCATGATTAGACGTTAATTAGTTGTAGAGAGTTAGATAAAACATACATAAAATCTAAGATATTGTTTTATTGAATCAGTTAACTATTTATTTTATATTTTTAAACTTTTTTATTAAATATTCAAGTGATGGATGTTTAGATGATAAGATTTATCTCAGTATTGCCACTTTATATATAATTGACAATTTTATTTCAATATTACGGAGTTTATGAAAAAAAAAATATTATAAATACTCACTCCCATGTATAAGTGCAACAATAAAAAGAGAAAATGGTAGAAAGAATATATTTTTAATACCATATTTTGTTTTAAATGTATTTGTTTTAATATCCTTGGTTTTTCTTAACCATAGCAACATTATTTTGAATCTGTTAAATAAAAGTCATTTATTTATTTAATTAAACAATGAGTGGTTGAAGATTTCAGTTGGAAGTTGTGTACCTGCTTTGTACAAGAAAATTACCCGTACAAGAAATTAGTGGTAGCAGTGCACACCATGTTTTGCTTTTGGATTTATTATGGCCAACAAAAATTTCAATCCATTTTTCTCCATCACAATTATAATTTGTTACTTCCAAAAAAAATATGCAGAACCTTCAATTGTACCTGGATTCACACAGGATTTCTTTTCCAAGTTTAATTTAATGATAATACTATTTAAGTAACTGCAGTGACTCTCTTCTCTCCATTTTCTTTCTTCTCTTCGTTTTCTTTCCATTTTCCTCCCAAAGTCATGACTCTTCTCACTTTTCCTCACATTTCTTCCCATTTTCCATCATTTTCTTCCCATTTTCCCTCACTTTCTTCTTTCCCAAACGCTCCTTCTTTCTCTCCAACTCGACGCCACTGTTTGGTGAAGGCAACTGGAACGGCGATTCTGTGGTTCAAGCACGATCTCCGAACCGATGACCACCCCGCGCTTCTCGCCGCCTCCACCTTTCCCTCACTCCTTCCTATATATATCTTCGATCGCCGCATTCTTTCCCGTCAGTAACCAATTCAATGCGCCGCAATTTCTTTTACTGAACTGAATATCGCACTTTAATCTCACTTCGTTTGGCGTTGCAGGTTTCTCCGACGAGACGCTGGAACTGCTTCTGCTTGCGCTGCAAGATTTGAAGAAGTGGCTGAAGGATCGCGGCTCCGATTTGCTGATCCGGTTCGGCAATGCGGACAGCGTCATACCGCAACTTGCAACGGAGGTTGTTACTTTGCTAGTTAGCGTTTGCTCGCTTAATCTATAACGCATTTTCATGCCATTCCTTTTCTTAAGTAAATTCATCGCTCAGGACGGAACAGGTCAAAGCCACTTGCGTGTTATCGGAGCAAGAGGTGGAGTACGAGCTACGCCTCATCGTAGATGAGCTCAAACAGCGATTGAAGTCTGTTAGTGTTCCGCAAGGGAGTCCTACGATTGAACTATGGCAAACTCCATTTTATGAAGTAAAGGTAGGTGGCAGATTGTTAGAGACTAATTAACTGTGTTTGTCACGTGAGCTATGAAGATTTCACTTGGTTTAGTTGATTCTGTAAAAGTTGAACTCATTGTATGTTACTTTTACACAGGATGTGCAAAATCTTCCTGCTTCGTATGATGAGTTTATGAAACGTCGACTTCCTGTGACTACACCACTTCAACTGTCAGTGTCAACGTTACCTGGTGTAGAGATAGAACTGGACTGGGGTGAGTTCATGGTGGATAGATTTCTTTTCAGGATGTTTTGTTTATTATTATTATCTTTTTCACTGCATATGCTACTTTTTTTTATTGAATTCATTTAATAAAAAGTTTTGCAATAATTGTTCATTGAATTAGGTGTTCTCCCCTCGTATGATGATGTAAAGGGATTTATGACCAGCAGCCAACGTAAATCAGGAGAGACTTGGAGTTTAATCAAGGAGGCCTCAGCTGAAACCGTTTTACGCAGAAAAGCATTGGAATCTGGCGATAGAATTGAAAGAAGTTCCTCTAGCTCTGGGCAAACACTGTCAAGGGAGCGTAGTCGGTCTGTTTTTGTGACGAAAGAAGGAACTATCGTAGGAGGTGGTACAGACAATGTACTGAATGCACTAGCTGCATATCTGAGATATTTGGAAGGAACAGCTCGTGATGACTGGCAAGAGTACGTAGACAACTTAACTTTTGAAGTTTTTGTTTTTTGGTAAATTTCTTGAAAGTATGGAGGCTGAAAGTAATTTTTTGTAGTTCGATTCTCATTATTCTCTTCCTTTTAAGGAAAATATGGTTCTCGATTATAAACAGAGTCATAATATTTCCTTTTTTTGTTTTTCTATTTCTGTTTCGGTCTTTTGTAAGCATTTCCTCCATTCTTTTATTACATTCTGTTTCCCCTGTATAGTAAGAAGGGATAAAGAGTGTTGTGCGTAGCAGTTTTTACCTCGCATGCAGCAATGTCCATACTCTACTGTTTTGGTCAGTTTCTCTCAAGTGATTAATTCATAACTCTCACAAGATGTTCTTTCTCAGTGATCTCTATAATTGTCATTTAATCGACATTTCATTCACTAAGTTTCTAAACCTTTGTGGTTGAAGGCATAATGTAAAAATTACATGTTATGAAATGTACTTAAATTTGTGCAGGGTGCATGAAAAAGTGCGTGCTTCCGAAAGTCGGAATGGAGCATCATTTATTGGTCTATTCGGTCCTGCCCTATCTCTTGGCATCATATCTAGAAGAAGAGTATATTATGAAGCTATCAAATATGAGCAAGAAAGAAATGCAGGTTTCTTATCACCCTTTGGTTATTCAGCTGCCACAATTGCAGCAGCAGTTGATGCTGTGTGCTCAAAGGAGGTGCTAGTTATAACTGTTATGCTTTGTTTGAGTACAAAATTGTTATGCACCTTATTGATTTTGTTTTCTCTTATGTGTATCACCATGGTACTTGCCATGACCTTTTTCTTCTCTTCTTTTATCAAATGATTCTTTTTATATGTTTTTGTGGTGTCATAGTGGTATTGGCTTATGGCTTTGAGAAATCAGATAAACAATGACGGAGTATACTCAACAAGGATATGGCAATGGAAAGGATTTCTTATCGAGGTATTCAATTGATTGGTTCATGGTCATTGTTTGATTTTTCATGAAGTTCACTTCGCAAGAGCCACTCAGTTTTCTTTTCTCAGTGAATGAGTTAAGATCTGAAATACTTAGTACGATTTAAGTAAAATATTTATAAAATTTCCTGCTAATTTGTTGATTAAATGGATTTTCTCAGTATACCGTTGCTGGTGAAGATGGTCCTGCCGTTCTTCTTGTGCATGGTTTTGGTGCCTTTTGGGAGCATTACCGTGACAACGTAAATGGTTTAGCTGAATCTGGAAATCGAGTTTGGGCAATTACTATTTTAGGATTTGGCAAATCAGAAAAGCCAAATGTTGTATATACTGAACTCTTGTGGGCTGAACTATTGAGAGATTTTATTGTTGATGTTGTGGGTGAACCAGTTCATATTGTTGGCAACTCAATTGGCGGTATGACTAAAACATGATTGGGTATCTTGCACCAAAAAAACGTGTCCTTTGCACACATATGCAGTAATTAGGTCCCTGTGTGTGTATTACCAGTTTATTCTTGCTTCTGTTAATGATTTGATAATTTAACAATTACTTTTCCCTATTTTAGGTTATCTTGTTGCTATTGTTGCTGGTATTTGGAGTGATTTGATCAAATCCCTTGTTTTGATCAACAGTGCGGGCAATGTCATCCCAAGTTATTCATTCATACCGCTGTCTAGAGTAAGTGTAACCAAGAATAACTCATGGTCATACAACATTTGTAAGATAATGTGTTTTTTCTATTGGCTAGGCCTGAAAACAGCAATTTGCTTCTTCTTGTCGTAAACTTTTGCTGCCATTGATGTGTGATATCATCTTCTTGTTAGAACAGTACAAATGTTTCCATTATACGTAATGTATCATCATTTGTTTATTCCCTGCGTTAGAAATTAGATCCCTAGATCTTAAAATATCTAGTCTTCACTGGAAAGGTGCCGTGGGTGTATAGTTTTGACGAGTAGAGACAAACATCTCAAAGTGCGAATATAGTCGTAAATGAATCTTAAAAGTTGGGTTTTGTTGATTTTTTTGAACCATAATGTGACGTTGTTTTATTGCGAGAACAACATGATTAGTTTGTTCTATTTAACAGTTCATTTTTTTGTGTACTTGTAAAGGTTCAGGACAGGCAAACTTCAGGGGCTTCCTGGTTGGGGTCTCGCATTCTTCTATTCTACTTGAGGCTAAGAACTCAGGAGTTACTTAAGAAATGTTATCCAACTGTAAGTGTAATTTTTGTTGCTAATTTTCAAAACTCATATATTTGTTATACGTTTGTTTTGATGGTGGCGGATTGTATTTGCTTTGTAGAGGGTTGAAAGAGCAGATGATCGGCTCATAAATGAAATGCGAAGAGCAGTATCCTCTACTTATAGAATCTAAATTATTTGCATTGCATCAGCAGGTTTTTCACATTCTGATACACAGTTCTTTCTGACACCTCCTTTACATATTAAAAGTCATATGATCCTGGTGCGCTTGTGCTGTTGGAAAGCATCTTTAGCTTTAATCTTTCCATACCTGTAAACTTTCTTCTTGAAGATGTCAAGGGAAAGGTCCTAATTATACAGGTATTATAACGTGGATATCAGGTTTTATGGGCGAAAAAGGATGGATTAATATGTTTTGAGAATGACTCTGTTACTCATAAATTGTTATTTATTTCTTTATTGTTAGGGGATGAAAGATCCGATTTCTGACTCCAACTCCAAGGTGGCTATGCTTAAACAACACTGTGATGGAGTTTTAATTAAGGAGTTAGATGCTGGTAGCCAGAGTTTTTTCTATTTGTACTTTTATATAACAAGGTACTCGGGCTTTGTTTCAAATTGACCCATTTTTTTCTTGACATTAACACAGGCCATTGTCCGCACGATGAGGTGCCAGAACGAGTGAATACCATCATCTGTGAGTGGATAATTGGTGTAGAAAGTAACATTCTGGTAGAATGTCCGGTGCAAAATTGATTAGTATCAAGCAACTGCCTACTGCTCACAAAAAGCATTCCATCCTAACTGGATCCACCATCATTTTTGTTATTTTCTAACTTCACTGTAATCCATTTTAGTTTTATTTATTATTTTAATTATTTTAAATTCTGAAAAGTTATTCAACAATTAATAAAAGTTAACCGAGCATATTTTTAAACATGTTTAATAATAACATTTCGATTAAATATTTTCAAGAATTCACATTTTTGGGATTATAACATCGTAACTAACAAAAATTGCCTCTTATTTTTGGTTCCTCGTCTTTTTTTTGTTCTTTATCCCTAGCGTTTCCTCTTCCTGTATAATCATTGTTATTTGATTGATATGTTATGGGAGTGAACATCTACACTAAGCATGCGTTCGACACTTGAGCCTGTTTTGCCGATCCTGTTCTTTCCTCGTTTGAGGCTCCAACGTTGCAGCTGGAAGAGCCCACACATTCAACACTACTTCTTTCTGGGATTTCATTATTTATTGGTGCTTCCGTTGCATATATTTTAGTAAGAACAGAGCAATGACCAAATATATGATAAATGAAACTCTAGACTTAACATGCAACACAACACGTGAATAAACTCAAACCACCTAGCTAGTATTTGGTCTATTTATTGTTAATAAACGATATAAACTGTAATATGAAAAATACATACTTTTGAAACTTGTAATTTACCAAAATTTTAAAATTAGCTTAATCAAACGTTATTTTATTGGCGATTTTTAAATATTCTTTTACAATCCGTGTTATATGGAAAAAAATATAAATGTTTATTAAAATAGTTAAGAAAGTATTTTTTATAATTAAAGAAGAAATGGATTTGATATAAAATTTTATAAGATATACACTATTGAAATAAAAAATACGTGCGGGTGCCTGAAGGTATACATGCAGATTATATTGTTTTATACATAAAAGGGTAATATTTTGTTTTTAAAATGAAAAGTTAAACTTAAATGCAAGATGGATTATAAGAAACTGCATGAGAATTGAGATGCACACAGGAAACAAGTTGCTTTGTGTAATAACCTCTATTAGTTGACTCAATATTTCATTCACATAACTTTTTTTAATAATATTCATTTGCGAAGTCAATGTAAATATTAGATAGTGTTTTACGTTATATTGAGACACGAAGTAATAAATACAAAATAAGAAAAGAAAAAAAAGAGGAAATAGATTAATTTTAGTTTATTTAGATTGAAAAACAAGATTTTTCTCTCCTTTGTGATGATAAATGTTTGTTTAGTAAGGAGGAGGAGAAGGAAAATGAGAAAATCAATTAGCTTTGTTGATTTTACTTAGGAAGGAAGGAAGGAAAATTAGTTTTATAAAATAATAATTTTTATTTCATTTATTATTTTCCTATCACATCAATTAAACTACCTAATTTTAAACTGTAAATAATCACGCATTCAATTTTATTTCCTCAAAATTCAAAAGAGAAGAGAGATTAAATTTACTCTGAGCCCCAACATTTTGTCCATCTTGACGAGAGAAAGGTGAGCTTCCACATCTACAAACAACGTTACTCGAATTTCATTATAATCAAGGCATTAAGCACTACATAACATCATATAGTATTAATGTTCCTAAAAAATAAATAAAAATAGATGTTTTTACTGCGAGCTGAATAAAATAAGTTTATCTTCAAAACAGTAAATTAAAATTAAAATTAGAATTGAAGTAAGGTAAACATTTCACAGCAGAGAAGACTGCATCTAAACACAACAAGAATCCCACCGAATGTAGCAGCAGCGTGGCTCAGTACTTTCGTCAAACACCCTGCAGTAGTATTGGAAGCCGTTTGAATTCCTCAAAACTTAATCCTTCATCAAACGCTTCCGAGTTCCGAAGACGCAACTCGTAACTTCTTCCTCGCCGTCGCCGGAATTCAACAGAATCGCTTATTCATCGTCCACCTTGTGCCAAACCTAAACCAGCTAAGCTAGGTATTTCACTCTGTTACATTCACTCTCTGTCTCTCAAGCCGTATCCAAAATCGTGTGCATTGCCGATTCTCACAGATAACGTATTCGAGTAATTGATCCAGGAATCACTTTCATTTCCGCAGTTGCGATGTCAAAGGATAAAGACGCTACAAATCTCTCACGCACCTTTAAATACCTATTAGGTCAGTTCATTCTTTTCACCTGTTTTAGCAACATCACAATCCTCTCGCTTGTTCACATTTCTAATATATTGGACGTGATTCAAAAATTAGTTATGTTCCGCAGTTAATTGGAGTTTATTAATTTTGGATTATTGCTAAGATAGCTTTATACCCTGCATTGTGAGTTAGCTCATTGATATTTCCCCATTCCATTTTACTTTTTTGGGATATCACAAATCCAGCTACACAGTTCTTGTCAAGAGGGATTCCGTTTATATTCAATACATGGATTGTAAGGCATCTCACACAAGAGGACTATGCGGTAACTGCTTTTCCATCTCTCATTAATTTTACTTGCTGTCTCTATCTTCCCCGTGCATAATCGTTTACACAGTTAAGATATGTGTTTTCTAGTTGTGCTGTCTCTTTTCATTTATTGAAATTGATTTATTTATTTTTTGCCTCTTGCTTTAGTTCTAAATTTCTTTATTGGGTGTCAATTTTTTTTATATTTTTTTTGTCATTTTGACCTGCATTGTAAGATTTATGATCAAAATTGATTTACCATCTTGACGCCTTTTTTGATGCAGCTGTATGCAGTGCAGTTTCATCTGTTGGTTACGTGTATTTTATTTCTTAGCCGGGAGGGCTTTCGGCGAGCATGCTTGCGAATGGACCTGAAATGGTGATCCCTTATGCTCTTTCTAGTTCTGTTACTTAGGAAGAAGAAATTGCGCTCCACACATCTTGTCAAACGTTAAATGTACAGTACAAACGAATAAGTACAGGTTTCAGTTAGTTCATTAGTTAGAGGGAATGTCTTGTCAGTTAGAATTGGTTACATAAATAGTGGAAATCTTTGGGGAGAATTCTACTCTACATTTTCTGTTCTCTTTCAATTGTACAGTCCTTCTCGTAAATGATTTTTTCTATCTAATTTCCATCTTATTTTGTGAGCTCATATGATCTTATCATCAAGTTAATTCGGTTTAATTTTGATTCCTTGCTTGAATTCTCCTAGTGATAGGACTTCTTCCATGCTTGATGATGAGGGCTTTGTTAGCTCTTTTGATATTTCTTGATTGTGCGTATGACTTGTTTATGGGTCATCTTTTGCATCATGCTTTAAAAGAAAATGAGTTATGTGTTAGGTTTAAAGATACTGCTTTATAGGTGAGTGCTGATTGTTTAATGATGCTTTGGATAAACTATGCTACTTGCCAGAGAAAGAATGTGTACTGCAATTATATTCAAAAATATATTTCTAGTTTGGTTGAGAGATCTTATAAAAAGTTGAATTGAGTGTCTCAATTCAATTCTTGGATAGTTAAGAATATTATGAATTTAAAAATTATAATTATTCAAATAATGTGAACTAAGGGTTTATATCTTTCATTGATTTTATTTTTAATTCAATTATTCCTAAACTTGAGTGAACTCCATTTATAATATGTATTTTTTTTATGTTATAGTGATGGCACTTCAATGGGAGATGTTGTGAAGCTGATGAAAGTAGTTTGGATTAGTTTCCCACTTGGTCTATTTATTACGATTGTAGTATGCCTTTTTGTCTTCTGGTGGCAACAAATAAGTTATTATAGTCCACATGGGCAAGCTATCTTGATCAATGGTAAATGTAGCTTTTCGTCATCTATACACTTTTTTTTTAATACTTTCTTGTGTTATCAATGGTTTTTGCCATAATCTTACCTCTCTTCAAAACATATGAAACCACACATCCTTAAATAACTCCCCAAAATAAATTGCATAAATTTTGAAAATTTGTGAGTAAAGTTCACTTGTTATGTCAGGTTTTGCATGTATTTTGGAGCTCTTGTCTGAGCCTGGGTACATTCTCTCCCAAAGCATGGTCTTACTTGAATTGCGGCTGGTGGTTGAGACTTTAGCCACTCTGTTACGGTGCTTGACAATGTATTTTCTAATCATCAAGCAAACTGGAATCGTAAGCGTGTAGTTATACTGAGGCACAGATATTTACTTTTACTATTGTTAAGCAAACAGTCAGTGCTTTTTCTGTTATGCTTGTAGATGCTAATGGCACTGATTCTTGGACGGACTTCTATTTTACTAGTTACTTACTATTGTTTAAGCAAATCACTGCTGATTTTCTTTTTTGTTTACAAACAATTGTTCATAAATTTTAGTATATTGAGACCATAAAACCAAGGGTATATTCTTTTTTGCTTATTTAAATAATTCACTTAATATTTTTGAATTGAAGGTTGTTGAGACTTCAGATGAACCAGGCATGCAATCCAATGGCCAACAACAATTACAGAGAGTAAAAGTTGTACAAAATAGAGAAAACACCAACTAAACTAGAAGTGCAATTTGGATATTTTTGATGTTTTCATCCTTTCTAGAATTTCTAAGGGACTGTTAGGTTTGAAAAAATGTCTTCTGTTGTTTTATTTTTTCTGTTTTCTGTTTTCTGAAGTTATACAGGAAAAACAGAACAGAAAATGAAGCAGAAGCCATTTTTTAAACCAAACAGCCCCTAATATTAGGACTATTAAAATTTCTTTTGAATCTTTGCTAATATATGTGTGTGTTGTGAGTGATAAAGGAGCCAGATAAAAAAAACTGTAAAAAAGTTTAATAATACAGATGTTGAAACCCAAGAATAATAGATGTCATTTAATAGACTAACCTTAATGGGCTACTAAATGATACAAAGGAACTTTCAAGTGCTGCACTCTTGTATCATTGATAGTAAGCTGTAGTGTTGCTTGTTATAAAGCATTTTATTTCATCAATTTTAGGATGTCTGCCACGTTATTTCACTTACAAGTTTCAAGAACTTTTTTCTGCGGAGTACATTTTTTTTTATGCACTCACAATTTGGATTCTAAGTATGATGTACTGATATGATAATGCTGTTATAGATCAATTCTCTAATAAACTTATGCCATTTATAGTACCCAAAAAATGTTTTATATTTCTGACATATCTCCGTAAATGCAACTGATTCTGAGTTGAATGACCATTTCCAGGAAAAATCAATCATATTTGCTTTGTCACAGTCTGCATATGGAGCCTGCTTATTTCTTGGTTATTGGGGCTATCTTTTGCTTTCCCAAAAATTTAAGGTTTCATACCTCTTTCCATTCAGGTATAGTTATTTATTTCCATATAGTTAACTATATGGAAAATAATTTTCTTCTCTAAGATGCTCTAAGCAGTGATCTGACGAACCTGCTTAAAATGAGAGATATGACAGGTTTAATCTTCTGTGGTCATTGTTGAAGGATCATGTTTGCCTGATGCTACCATTTGTAATATATATCAATCATAGTGATTTTACTGCTGTCGATATATATAATTATATATGCCTCTAGTTTGCTGTAGGTTGAACCATGTTTAATTTCATGTCTATTTTCTGAGGCACAGTTACATGTTAAGATGTTGCAATTTTCTCCTGATGTAATGCATGGTATATAAAACATGCTTTTCAAGGAAAAGTGGAAACTGTAAATCATTCATTAACCAAATTAATTTTGTTTGATATCTGCTTATTTATGATCAATGTATGATTTATTATTAACAAAATTTTGCAGAAAAGGAAAACTGATTGATTTTGACCAGCAGCTGTCCAAGATGTGTATACTGTTTACCTTTCAATCCTTTCGAAAATTGATCCTTCAGGAAGGAGAAAAGATAGTACTTGTATGGTTGGATACACCATATAATCAGGCAGTTTACGGCCTGGTGGACAAATTGGGTTGGTATTTGGTTTGGGTAATTTGTTTCAGAAAGCTTAATTTTTATGTTATAAATTTAAATTGAATCAGGAGTGTTTCCTATTTTATTGAGAAACCGATAAATGTTTCTTACGTGAACATGTTTGTCTTTTTTTTTTTCTTTTTGG
>Ga0209700_101364_pt1 | contig 50365 bp, 22 predicted proteins | sample SiratroredBW_FD_187528 | JGI IMG/M metagenome (GOLD analysis project Ga0209700, IMG submission 187528) | Root nodule microbial communities of legume samples collected from California, USA - Siratro red BW (SPAdes) (version 2) | ecosystem: Host-associated > Plants > Roots > Nodule | place: USA...
AATATAAATAATAATAATAATAATAAAAGTAATAAAAATAATATTAAATGTAATATTAATAATGTTATTAATGATATAAGCTAATAATAATAATATCATTTTTACTAATTTTAATAATATTAATAATTTTTATTAATAATAATATTAATATTGTTAACAACAATAATAATGTTAATATAATTAATAATATTATTATTGTTATTAATATTAATAATTATGTTAATAATAATAATTTTAATATAATTAATTATTAATATTATCTACGAAAAAATTCGTAGGTAGTTATTTACAAGTTTAGGTCATAATTATATTCGGATTTGAGTCTATAAGTATTACTTAAGGATTTTTTTGTAAGGAACAAATTCATAGGTAATGTCAAATTTACCTCTAGATTAGGATCCATATGTAATTAGCTACATATAGATAAAATTCGTAAGTAATTTTAAATTTATATATAGATAAAAATTCGTATTAATAATCCATATTTAAATAAAAAAAAACTTTTGTAGTGAAAAAAAATTATAATTTCTAAAATTTCAAACAAAATATTACCTATTTTACAAATATTTATATTTTTAATATTTTTAGGATTCTGCTTGTTTATGTACTTATCATAATGTCTATGTACACTATTGATATTTATAAATTAATAGATATTTATAAATTAAAGCAATATTAAGTGGTGAATTAGGAGAAAAACATGTGAGTTATTGGTAAAATAGTGGGTATGGATATTAAGCTAAATTTTATGTATCATAAGTTTTCTTTTTGTAAAAATGATACATTCAAAAGGCATTCAAAAGGTGTTGGTAGTTTTTTATAATCATTGTCAAGTTAAATATTATTCTTTGAATATCGTTTATTTTTCTCTTTGTAATTCTCTTTGTAACTAGTATTATGTTAGAATTAATGGAGAAATACATTGTTCACATTCTTTATGTTAGTGTAGTGGGGAGTTTGATGTATGTGATGGTGTACAATAAACCAACTATTTCTCAAGCAATTAGTTTGGTGACTAGGTATATGGTATTCATGGAAAAAAAATTGAAATTACCGACCGGCAAATCTATCAGTAAACACCAAAGATTCATCGATAATGTGCATTTACTAACAAATGACCGACGACCAAAAATTCATTTGTAAATTCATGAATATTATTTTTATTATAAAAATTATTATTACTATTATATTATTATCAATTATACTATTTTTTATTACCCACAATTTACACTCAAGACCTTTCAATAACTCGACATAACACATAATCATCAAATTAGAGTAACTTTTATCTCATGTTACAATTACTTTTTATACTTATTATTATAATTACAATAATAATAATAATTAATATTATTATTAATATTATTATTAATAATAATATTATTATTCTTATCAATATTAATATCATTAATATTATTATTATTATTATATAAAATTGTTGCTATTATTATTATTATTATTTTTGTTATTTTATTTATATTATTATTATTATGTTAAGTATTACTAACGATTTTTTTTGTTGATAAATTGTCTCTAATTTACATACAGATTTATTAACGGATTAAATATGTTGATAAATTAACGGTTAATTTACTGACAGATTTATCGTGAGATAATTTAACGATAAAATTTTCAATCAATAATTATTGACGGATTAAATCTGTCGATAAATTGACCTTAAATTCATCAGTAAAATCTGTCAATAACGACGTTATTTCAATGGATTAAATTTTATCAGTATTTTTTTATCGGTAAATTAGATTTTTCTTATAGTGATTTTAGGGTACCTAAAAGGTAAGTGTGATAAAAGATTGACACATCGTTAACTTTTCATAAATATTTATATTCAGACTACGTTGGTGATCTGGATTCAAGATAGGTTTTAACTAGTTATGTTTTCATAACTGAAAATCCATTAGTTGGAAAGTAATTTTGCAACTTACCATAGCTTTGTTTGCTACTAAGTAAAATATATGATTGTTACAAAAACAACAAAGGATAAAATACGACTGAAGGGTCTCACTGCTAATTTGGGATTCCATAAATGAAGACTATAATCTGCTGTGATAGTTTGAGGACATAAAGAATTGTCATTTTCTTTACACATAGGAGAGTTAAAGTATGGAGAAGAATGCAACTGATGTGTTCACCAAACCTATTTCAAGAAACATATTCTAGCATTGTTTAGAATTGATCAATGTTGATTATTAATAATAATTTTGTTAAACACAAATATAGAAAAAGACTCTAGTCAAAATAAAGATTTGTTGAGTTTGTTCTTGTTTTTTATTCATTTATCGTTTGACCTCAACATCTGAGTGGTACATTTGGTTGGTGCATATGATGGGTACATTGTCTTCTAGAACATTAATGTTTATTTCAGGTTGCAGTTAAACATTGATCATTTGCTTAGTTAATCTTTCTGTTATTTTATTATAAGTTAATTATGCAATATATCTATTCTATATATAAATATACGCTCTATATATGTAATATATGTAGAAGTCTAACTTACCAGCATGAATTAACGATGGGGTTGTAATTTTGAAAAAACACTTTATCATCCTTGTAATTTTTTTTTTTTCTATTTGAGTTTGTGTGGTATGTATTTGTTTTACCACTCCAAAAGTTCTTATATATATATATATATATATAATATTCATGAAGAATATAATGGGGAATCATCATTTTCTTTTATCTCTTTGTCTTTTATTACACATTAAGTTATATTTTTTTCTGGATGTTATATTAATTTTTCTTTGTGTTTTATAAGTTTACATATCTCTAATTATTAAGATTGTAATAAAAATATTGGCATTTTCAAAGTTAAGCAATCACAAATCAAGCTAAAAAAAGAGAAATAATTCAAACTTAAGATGTGCTTAAAATTTTGAGCTCACACCTATATGCCATCAAGTAGTTTCGGTCAAGTCGATTGTGATGTAGATTTTAAGTAAAAAATTTTGCATTTAGTTCAAGTTTCTAAAATAAGGTTCACGTTTAAAAAAAAAAAAAAACCATGTTTGTATAAAATTTGTAGACTAGTTCATATGAGGTCATAAGATCATAACTACGTAGACTAAAAGAATTTGAATTTAATATTCAAAATTTAAAGCACATTTCCTACATTTTATTAAGCAAATTAGAGTCACGGTTACTCTGAACTCGATACAAATTGTAAACTATATCATATTAGGTCATATGAACTAAATTTAAGTACACGGATTATAAATTTGGAATATTTTGATAATGATTTTAGCGCTATTACTTAATTAGTGCATTTTTTAAAATAAATTCTTCAATGGGATAATTCTTTTAAGAAAATTCTTAACCTCTATTTCATTTTAATCTATAATTTCCAATTTCATTTATATTAAGTTTCAACATTTTAAAAAATATTAATAATTAAAATTAACCTTATATTATAATATAAATATGTTACCACAAATTTAAAATATATTTTAGACATTCAATGACATTTATTACAATTTTTATATAAAATAAATATATATTCCTTGATACTAAAATATTACTTATATTTTTTATTTATAATATTATCATGACACAATATTCAAGTCCAACTTTATTTTCAAGTCAATTAAATTAAACACATATAATGTGATTTGAATATTTTTAAATAAAATTTAAAAATATTTAACTTGATATTTTTAAATAGAATATACTTTATATTTATATATATATGATTATGATCGTTAATGTAACAAAGTTTAGCTTTTCTATTATCTTGAATTCGGACTTCTCTGTTTGAAATTTTCTAGTCAAGTTTAAATTATTCTTTATGTTTTAAAGGATTGTCTTCGTTAAGAAACAATTATATATTTGTGTGGATTCCTAATTGATGAATTTATTTACTAATACTAATACCTATTTCCAATTAACTAACATGTTATTGAATAAACTTGTATGGAGAGTTGGTAAACATTATGGTGGGACTAAAAATGAATGAAATATCGTCATTAAAACATATCTTATGTGTAAAATTGTATTTCTAAAAATCATTTTGAAATTCTATTATTATTGTAGGAATATAATTAGTCAAGGTGATTGAATCTTATTTAAAAAAAGAAATTATGAACTTGGAAATGCCTTACTTATGAAGTTGGAAATTATAAAAGTACCCTTGCTCAGTATAAAATAAATTATTATAAAACTCTACTAATGTTGTGTAGGTTAAAAATGACTTAACATGTATCTTCACAAAAGTCATTCAAAATATCCATGATATATTAGGTTGTGGATAGTGACATTAATTTCCTTTTGCAAAATTTGACCATTTGGAATTGAATTAACTGATAAACATTCCCATTACCCTCACTTTATTATAAAAATTATTTTGATCCCAAGGTTACTTTTCTACAGCTGTTCATATTAAACTCTGTAAAGATATTATAAAGTGATATTGTTATAAGTCCTAAAACATTGGACTTTACCTAGAAAAGACGTTAATTAATATTTTAGAAGTCTTTCTCCTTTTTTTCCTTGTGTCATAGATTGATAGATATCATTTTCATAAAACTAGAATGGTAGCACTAAGAGGCGTTGGGCCACTGAATCTGAATATTGAGGCCGAACAATCCCAACTCTTGGGCCACTCCTGGGGGGCTTTTTCCTACACCTCCATGCTTTTCTTCCTATACTCCCATACTTTTGAAAACACCAAAAATACTCTTCTAAAATTTATATTTTGAATATAAAATTTAAAATAAAAAATATATATTTTGAATTGTATAATTTAAAATACTAAAAATTTTCATATTTTAGATTATATAGCTTAGAATATAAACTTTGCATTTTACATCGTGTAATTCAAATTTTTGTATTTTAAATTATATAATTCAAAATATAAATTTTTCTCTTATTTTAAATTTCACAATCTAGAATACAAATAATTTTTATTCTGGATTCTATAATTTAGAATAACTTTTTTATTTTTTATATTATACAATCTAAAATATAATTTTTATTTTGAATTGTAGAATCTTAAATATGAAAAGGTGGAGAGTAAATGCTGATGTAAAAGTAAATAAAATAAAAAGGATAAAATAGTATTTTTACTTACCCTATAAAGGTAAAGAAAAAATATAGGTGTAGGAAGAATTTACCCCAATCCTGACATGAGGTTGGAAAAGTCCATTCTCCAATGGAAGCCCTTTTTTTCTGATTTATTGATAGTTTTGCACTTCTCTAATTTATTTTTACACCTCTATGTTACAATATAACGATAACAATATATTTTATTTAAATCTGTATATGATATATAACTCTTTTAAGTAAATTTTATCATAAGAACCGACATAACTTCTAAGTATACGAAGAATCTATTAGTAAATTCTTCACCATAAGCCTATATGTTAAATTTTATAAACTAAATGTAATTGTTCACAAATATTTTTACAAATAAAGATATTTGAAATTTGCAGAAAATAGTGAAAGAAATAGAAAAAAAATTACATAAATTAAATGATAAAGAAAGTAAAAAGAGATAAAAGTATTTGAATCCAAATAACCAAAATATAATAATTGAGAATACTTTAGTAATTCATCATTCTTATAACTTAAAATTTATGTGATTATTTACAAGTTCCAACTTTTATTACTCGCAATACAATTAGAAAGTTCCATTCTGTCTATATAGTCTATATTGATATTAGTATATGATATTGATATTTGATTATGTGTTAAAATTGTCTGGAATGCATGAAGCAGAACAAGTCTAATCTTTGGGATACATGAGCCAGTTGTATTTAAAAGTTGTATCCCAAAGATGCTGATCAAATAAAAAATACATATATTTTGTCAAATTTTACACTATTTGATAAGCTAATTTAAGATCATTTAGATGATAAAGATGATAAGTACAAACCAAAATTTCAAACTCACACATGAAAAATATTTCAAAGCTTACATTTGTTTCAGGAAGATTCGTTCCAAGCAACAACAACAAAAAATATCTAGTGATATGAGCCAAAGCTGAAATAACCACAACTTTTCTGACATAACTAGTTTTAACTTTAGCTCAATTGTCTGTCTTGTACGATATGTACTTTTAATCAATATTTAGTGTAAAAAGAGATCTACTACTGAGGAAGATAAGTATTGTTAGTTATAAAAAAAAAATTGGCGTGAAGAATAGAAGATAATTTAGTGTGTCATGCCATGTATTTAATGTATGTTTATTAACATAAGAGCTCATCACACGATGACGGAAGAAAAAAAAGGACAATAAAGATAGTTCAAAGCTACTCAATGATAAGAAAAGGAAATACAACATCTACTTTTTTTAAGCCTGTAAGAAGATATGCTTCAAAGAAAAAAATGTTAAGAAAGTGAGTCATATTTTGCAAGTGTTAAAACTTTGGTGAACTTGTTATGCACTAAAAATAACATTGTGTTTATTCTCGCCTACTAGTAAAGAAAGTTTAAACCTTGTATATGTCGAAAGACGCTATCCTCTCTAGTGAGAAAAACTAGTGATTTGTAAATCACTCAGACCTTATAACTATGTTGAACTAAGAGTGACTTGTGTTAAGAATATTCAATCTTAGACAAAAGTGACTTGATTTAGTACTCAGTTGAACTTCACAATGGTAAACTATTTAGTAAAACTTGAGTGATTGGTCAAGAACTAGATATAATTTGTAAGATCAAGTAAACTAGTATAAAAATGTTGAGTATCTTTTCTTTTATTTATTTTGTTGATTACATGTTATTCTATTATTTAACTAACTGAAGAAAGAAAGAAAAATTAAAGCTAATCATTCAAAGTTTTTTCAAATCTTTTATTTATATGTATATAGTCGGATAACACTTGAACAAACGACACTAGTAAAAAAAATATAAAATTTTTAAAAATGTAATTCAACCCTTTCTTGTGTTATTTCTTATTTTTTCATATCAATATTTCGTATCACCTACTATCTAAAATTGACCTATAATAATATTATTATAAAGATGTTGATATAAATACCAACCATAAAAGTGTAAAACATTTTTTTTATCTTTAAAATTTGATTTACAATGTATTCATAATTATCAAAAACAGGATACCAAATTTATATATGTTACATCAATATGTGTTTTTCTTATTTACCATTTGACCATATTAATATATTGTACAATATATTTACTTATAAAAATAATTATTAAATATAACATATGCAATTAATATGATAATAATTACACGATGTACATTCACAGCATGTCTCTTTATTTTAGAATTTTACATTATAAAATGTGAAAGAATTATTTTTAAATTATTTTTTAAAAAAGTACTTTTAACAAGTTCATAATAACAAAAGCCACATTATGTGTTGATTCTGATAATTAACTTTTTAATGAAAAATTGAAAGAAGCTGAATTCTCCAAAGCAAAAATATTAAATATTAAATATACCCAAAGCAAAAATATTATATATATATATATATATATATATATATATATATATATATATATATATATTCAAAACATACTCTCAAACAAACTCTCACTGATAATTTGATTCAAACTATAGAAACCTAAATCAGGTATGAAAGTGATAGATAAATATATTCCATAATTATAATCTAAATAAATATAATTTAATGAATAATAATCCTACCACTCTTTATTACCACCATTTTTTTATGTTTCCCTGCACATGAAATGTTAATTATAAGAAATATAATTTTTCTTTGAAAAGGGAACAATTCGCACAGCCCCGCTGAATCCAAAAGAAAAAGGCAAAACCAAAATTTCAATAAAATCAGATTCCCATCATATCCGGGTAGAATTTTACTACAACGGAGAAATGTAATTTCCAAAATATTCGTATGATACTTAAATGAAACCATAAATTTTTGTACTGTGTAATTTTTTAAATTTTAATATTAAAAGAAATTATATTATAATATATTTCTCATATCTATTATATTCTCTAATGTTTTACAAAAAATATTTGGAGACTTGCGTATTCATATAGAACTTTATAAAATTGAATGGAGTTTCTTCAAAAATTTTCCCTTCCTCTGTTTTGTTTGTCTGCACCATGGTGTATAAATCCTTATGAAATTTTATCTTTTTGTGTTGTCCTCTGTTTTTTAAGTGAGCAGGAATTTTTAGATAACAGATAAAGTTAACAGATAGAGAAAGAAGTTATCTTTATATAATTTAATATTTTTCTTTAATAATAAAATTGTCTCAATGAAGTAAGAAAAGAAAGTTATATTTTAAGAACTTAAAACTAACCTCCAATAAATATAATATAATTTTAAGTCTAATCACTATCATATTATAAACATATTTCATTGAAGTTATTCTATAATTATATAAATCAATACTAAATTAAAATATTCCAACCATACCTATCCAAGTTACAATAAAGAAACATCACTAGTATACTGTGCAATACTACATAATTAACTGTGAAGAGGGAGAAACTTTAATTATACTATTTTTAAGGAATTGAGGTTTTTAATTGATTTTTGCACCAAGTTTTCTAAAGGTATTGACACTAGCATAGTTTTACATTAATTTACATACTAGGCCTTTTTACACTCTCATTTTCCACTCTCATTTTCCATGCTTAGAAGTTTTCAGACAACATCAATTATTCAAATTATATATATTTCTCATAGTTAGTATGTCCCCTAATTTAAAATGTAACCACAGATTTCAATTTCATAAAGTTTGTGAGTGATGTTACCATTTAATTAAGGAAAATAATATTTTGACACTGCATTTTCTCTTACTTCTGTTTGACATTCCAACATGGCATGTGTTGTCCCGCGTGACAATGAAAGAGAAAACGCAGTTGTTTTTGGCATTCCACCCTTGAGATCCATGTGTGTGTTCCAAAATTACAAACAACAAACCACTTATTTAAACTGAGCTAACCACTTAGTGTTTTCACCCCTGAGACACGTGTGTGTTCCAAAACTACACACAATGAACCACTTATTTGAACTGAGCTAACCACTTAGTATTTTCACCCCTCAGACACGTGTGTGTTCCAAAACTACACACAGCGAACCACTTATTTGAATTGAGCTAACCACTTAGACATTCCACCTGAGACACATGTGTGTTCCAAAACTACACACAGCGAACCACTTATTTGAACTGAGCTAACCACTTAGACATTCCACCCCTGAGACACATGTGTGTGTTCCAAAATTACACACAGCGAACCACTTATTTGAACTGAGCTAAGCACTTAGTGTTTTCACCCCTCAGACATGTGTGTGTTCCAAAACTACACACAGCGAACCACTTATTTGGACTGAGCTAACCACTTAGACATTCCACCCCTGAGACACATGTGTGTGTTCCAAAATTACACACAGCGAACCACTTATTTGAACTGAGCTAACCACTTAGTGTTTTCACCCCTCAGACACACGTGTGTTCCAAAACTACACACAGCGAACCACTTATTTGAACTGAGCTAACCACTTAGACCTTCCACTCCTGAGACACATGTGTGTGTTCCAAAACTACACACAGCGAACCACTTAGGTGAACTGAGCTAACTACTTAGACCTACCACCCCTGAGACACATGTGTGTGTTTCAAAATTACACACAGCGGACCACTTATTTGAACTAAGCTAACCACTTAGACATTCCACCCCTGAGACACATGTATGTGTTCCAAAATTACTCACAGCGAACTACTTATTTGAACTGAGCTAACCACTTAGACCTTCCACTCCTGAGACACATGTGTGTGTTCCAAAATTATACACAGCGAACCACTTATTTGAACTGAGCTAACCACTTAGACATTCTATCCCTGAGACACATGTATTCGAAAACAACTACGTTTTCTCTTTCATTATTATGTGGGACAACACATGTCACGTCGGAGTGTCAAACGGAAGTAAGAGAAAATACGGTGTCAAAGTATCATTTTCCTTCAATTAATTCTTAAAGATGTGAGCTTCCAAGATAACAAATTAATTGATCATGATTTCCATTTTTGTGGTCTCTTTTTTTTTTCTAGACTTCCATAGTTTTTTTTCCTATATGTAAGAATAGAAAAAGTCTAAATTATTTGAGTTGGAAACATTCTAAACCATATAATTTAACAATATTTTAGATTGTATAATTTAAAATACTTTTTAAATTTTATAATTTCGAAATTTATTATGAATTATATAATTTATAATTAAGAAATGTATTTAGAATTTTATAATATTGAAATATATCATAGATTATACTATTTAAAATATATTTTCAAATTTAAAAAATATGTTATGAACTATAAAATCTAAAAATGTATTTTAGAATGAATAATTCCTCTAGAAATTTATTTTAAATTGTAATTTAAAAATTTATTTTAAATTGTACAATCAAAATTAAAAAATATATTATTGATTGTATAATTTAAAATATATTTATAAATTATACATTTTAGAATGTATTTTTAAATTTAAAAATATATTTTAAATTATGTATTATCCTAAAATATATTTTTAGATTACATAATCTAAAATATATTTATAATTAAAGATGTATTCTAAATTATATATTATCTTAAAATATATTTCTAAATTGTGCCATTTGGAAAATTTGACCCATAGAACATTTAGATTTTTCCAGTCCAACACTCTAAGAAGGTACATAAAAAAAACTATGGGAAGAAGTAAGAAACAGCCTTTTTGTGGTGGGTATGGATTGACTTTTCCTTCTATACACTGGGCCAAGCCCATAGATTAGCTTTTTGAGGATTATTTAATTGTTTAGTTTTCTTTCTCATCCTTTTCACAATGAATGATTTACTTTTTCATGCATATATTTGGTATGTGGCTCAATGTGTTGGTAGGCGTTAAAATCCAAAATTTGAGCAGCCTTTGAATCGGTGAGCAATGTTTTCTATTTTTCAGAGTCTCTTTTTCATAATCTAGTCAGCCATTCGACCTGAGTATCCTAAATTTTTCCAGTGACTCACTTTCAAATTAGTGATTAGTTAAAGTGAACATACACAACTTTTGTATACAAGAATACTTACACAGGTATGAGCCTAAGGTTTGAAACCAAAAAGAGTAGTTAGGAAATGTACCTCTTAATCAATTCCCCAGAGTTAAATATACAAATGTAAGTTGTTTGTAATGATACTGCTCATTAACCCAGACATTTTTTTGAAAAAATAATGTTTTCCTAAAGACTAGTTGAGAACATGAATGATGGAAAGTGCAGAGCCTGAGATGGATCCTATGCACATTCAGGGATAAGTGCAATGAAACACCAAACAAACACTTGCCACTGAATTGTTTAGGAAAAAAATGGGTGTTATAATTGTGACACACTTAAAGTAATTTTATGTTGTAAGGATTCAAAGCACAGATGAAATGAGGGAATGCATTGAAAAGGTAAAATGGAGAATTTTAAAATGGATGGTGGTAATCTTGGTTTTGAAGGATGAAGCTACTGCAGCATGAGATCGTGAAAATGCGTTGTAGTTGGGTCCTACTGTTTTAATGCTGAGTAAAAGGGTAATCTTATTGAGATTCCCTAATGTTACTAGGCAAAATAATAGCTCTGGTGAGATTCCTTTGCTCAAAGTTTGGGACCCAGCTCTTGGTTTTCTTCCTTTTCAATTTTGGACAATATTTTTTTGCAGTCTATAATCATTTCATTGCACGAGTAATCAAACAAATCTAAGCATTGGACTCTTCAAATTAAATTATGTTGGTCTTATAAGATGTGCTATCTTTTTGCAGAGAAAAACTGAATATTTAACTGTTGAAGTGCGTCAGAGAGGGAACATTGTGCTCAAGCCTAAGTTGACCTATATGGATTTGTAAGTAACACATTGGGATAGTAGCAATGATGGCTCAAAGAATTATCGGAACGTACGTGTGAGACTGAAATGAATAATGTTTGGAAGAGACATACATTCATAAACACCAAGAAAGAGACGGAAAGGAGAAAAATAAAAAAATGGGACAGAAAAATGAACAAGTGTTTTATATTATTGAAGTGTTTTTGTATCGTTGTTATATGAATACGACTATTGTGTGAAATGCGATTCATGGTTCATGAAGCTTACTCAAATATTGGGTGTGTCCTATGGGGGACGAATAGTAAGTGGTACAATTACTAGAGTCATTGTCACTAAAAAACAGGGCATGTGTTCTTCGTGCAAATTGAACTTGAAATTTGTCCCTTACGCATTCGCGTTAGAGAATTTGGGGTTGTTGATGCGTGCAAGTATTTTTATTGAAACGTTGGTATATTGCTAATGGAATACTTGGACCATCTCTTTACTAAATAAAGAAATCCTGTCGATCTCAATATAAATAATGTTTCTCTTGTATCTCACTATAACGAAAACTCTTAAATCTAGAGCTACTTTGATATTTTAATCCAGTTCCAACAATTCAATTTTGAGATTTAGTGAGCCAAATTACTTGATGTTGCATATTAAAGTCGGTAGTAACGTATAGTATAATCTTCAATCTCTTAGTCTCATAATCTTTCTTTTAATACAAATAATTTCATTTTTCACACACACTTTTTGTCTCAAATCCAATCCGTAGAATTCTTCTTTAAAAATAAACAAAAACTAAGTGAATAAGAAAATAATGGGTGAAAGAAATAATTATAAATTTTTTTCATGTCGAAATCACAAGCTATAAATATATTTTGTGTTGTTCAATCTTTTCTTTCACGAAAACGAGGAGTATCCGATCCAAGAACTTTGACACGTTCACGAGTACCATCTATATCCCCTAAGCAATCCTAATATGAACAATAAGATTTAATTTAACAACCTGTAAAAGTTATATAATGAAACATTCATAATACATTGGTACCTTAAAGTATGAGTAAAATCTATTGTTGTTAAAGATATAAAGTGAATCTCGCTTCTAGAAGGTTGCTTTAGGAATTCTTCCTCAAACATCAATACCGTGTTCAATATATTACGAAAATGACAGGAAACTTTTCCACCAAACCGATGAAAAGAAAAATGAAACAGTTCGGTTTTTCACATTATGTGCAATGACGTGAAGAAATTTTGTCATTGTTCCTCCATTGTTGATCGAAATGGGCTCATTCGAATAATGTGGTGACATCGCTCAGTATGAACTAAGTATGACATGAACTCCTGCTGATGACGGTCTTTCTAGGGTACTAACCTTGCCATACTATTTGTCCTCCCATTTAATAGATTAAACGCATTCACTGGCCACGCTACTATGGTAAGAATTGTCATAGCAGTCATTTGGTTTGAAATTTTAATTATTCTTCTAAGTATGAAATAATTTTCATGTCCACACCATCATTAATACCCTTTCATGTCCACACCATCGTCAATACCTATGTTTGCCTGCCTCTTTCAAAAACATATACCACTTTTTATCATTGTCCATCTGAAAAATATAAAACCGTAATAGATCATTATTGTTAATTATGACATGAACAACAAGTTATGAATATAAATTATAACTCATAAATATATTGTAAAATACTTATATAATAATCTAAACCTATAACAAACTTAACTAATCACTAGTAGAAAAATGGCTATTGCACGTCGGTTATGCAACCGACATAGATACAGGCGAAGCATAAAGTCTTGGACATACAACATTGGTTATGCAACCAACATAATATGTATGCCACTACATCAGTTGAAAATAGAAACCGACATCATAAATCCAACTAAAATAACTGAAAGAGGTGGATACAACGTCTGTTGGAGCTGGAACTAACATAGAAGAGGACTTTTTACGTCGGTTCTAGCTTACAACCGACGTAAAAAGTCATTTTAAAAAAAAAAAATAATGGGTAGATAAATCTGTAACCGATATAATAAAACAACACAAAAAAATTTAAAATTTTCTACCAAGTATAGATATGTAAAATAAAAGGCTACAATCTAAAAAATTAGGTAAAAAATAACAAAAAAATAAAAAAGAAACCCTAAATGATGAAACTTTGGAATTTGCGGTTGGCCAACGATTTTGTTACCCTATTTTGAGCAACTTTTATTTTTGGAGCGTCTCAATCCGAACTCTCTATCAAAAGTTATAGACATTTGAAGTTTTTTCGTCCTAAATTTTTCAAACCCTAAATCTATAATAAACATATACAATATAAGATCTCTACCATCAAATATGCACTAAATCAAGATGCTGATAAAAAATTTGGGTCAAAAATAAATTTCTAACCAATTTTAATGAACTTTACAAAATTGCTAACCTCGTAAAGAGAAGAGGCAAGGGGTGTCGAACCAAGCATTCAACCTGCGCACACCAAACAAACATAGAAGAAGCTGAAAATGAAGTCAAACGAACCCTAGCAAAACCGTTTTACAACAAAGATGCAAATGAAAACCAGTGAGAAGAGAAAACGACACCACACGAAATACAAATGAAAACTAGTGAGAATAAAAGCGGCACCACGCGAAGGTTGAGAGAAGAAGGCAATAAGCGAGGGTGAGGAGAAGGTGAAGGAGAAGAAAATGTAAGCACAAGAGAAAAGTGATATCCAAGAGCTAATATCTCTCTTGAAATCACTAATTTTAACTCAAGGGACATATTACATCAGTTAGGAGCTCCTAGCCAACATAGTATCTGACCAAATTTTACCAAAATTTTCTTCAATATTCACTCGCGCGCTAAGAGGAGGATATTACATCGATTGGAAAGTCTCAACCTACGTAATATGGGTTACATACTACACACCTTTCAACCGACGTAGTATCTTCAGCAACATTACAAAGTTTTCAAATTTTGAATTTTTACTTTTTTCAGTCTTTTCTACGTCAGTTATAAGTGACAACTGATGTAGAATATGGTGTACTACGTCGGGTTTGAGTTAACCGACATAATATCTCTTCAAATATTTACAAAAATGCTACCACGTTTTTGTTTATATAGATTCTGTTTTCACTGACATATTATCCTGACATAGAATGCGTTTTTTAATTAATGAATATTTCATACAAAATTAAGTTCATTCGTATAAAATATTATTCAACTAAATAAAAATTGTTTCTAAATTTTTAAATATTTTTAAATTAATTAAATTATATACACAACCATTTTTTTGAAATTATTCATAATCCAAAATTAATTACAATGATAAAACGGATTTATAATTACTAATTATCCTATACAAGAAATACTGGCACATATATATTGTAAAAAACATATATAATAACTTAAACTTATACCAAACTTAAATAGTATTTAATACAAAATTAAATTCATTCATATAAAAAATTATTATAATTACTCACACACATAGATATTATAAAAAAACTTAAATAATAAACTAAACCTATAACATACTTAAATAAAATTTAATAAAAAATTATTCAATTAAATAATTTTTTTCTAAATTTTTAAATATTTTTAATTCAATTAAATTATACACAACTATTTTTTAGATTATTCATAATTCAAAATCAATTATAATGATAAAACGCATGTATAACTCTTAAATACACTATATAAAAAATACTCACACACATAAATATGGTAAATATATATATATATATATATATATATATATATATATATATATAAATATAAATATATAATAAAGTTAAATAATATTTAATACAAAATTAAATTCGTTTATATAAAAAATTATTATAACTCCTCAATACTCTATAGAGGAAATACCCACACACATAAACATTAGAAAAACCTATATAATAACCTAAACCAATAAACTAATAATATTTAATACAAACTGAAATAATATTTAATAAAAAAATTAAATCTATCTGTATAAAATATTATTCAACTAAATAATGATGATTTCTAAGTTCTTAAATATTTTTAATTCAAGTAAATTATACACACAACTATTTTTTAAATTATCCATAATTCAAAATTAATTACAATAATAAAATAATAAAATGTATTTATAAATATTAAATGTCTTATACAAGAAATACTTGCACATAGTAAAAAAAATCTATATAATAACCTAAACCTATAAAAAATTTAAATAATATTTAATATAAAATTAAATTTTATTCATATAAAAAATTATTATAACTCCTAAATACCCTATAAAAAAATACTCACAGACATAAATATTATCAAAAACTTATATAGTAACCTAAATCCATAACAAACTTAAATAAAATTTAATAAAAAATTAAATTTATTTGTATAAAAAATTATTTAAAAAACTTAAATAAAATTTAATACAAAATTAAATTTATTCGTATAAAAATTTATTTAATTGTTTCTAAGTTCTTAAATATTTTTAATTCAATTAATTTTTATACACAACTATTTTTTTATATTATTCATAATTCAAAATTGATTACAATGATAAAACGAATTTATAATTACTAAATTAATCCAAATCCTAATTAACTCCTATATACAGTAAAATGAAACAATTATTATTAGTAATAAGTAAAGATAAAGAACTGTCTAATTTAAATTTTTAAATTCGAATAAACACATTACTATGAATAATCAAAAGTTGTTTCTAATTTTAATCAAGCTCACTATTAAAAGTAATACTCCATAAATTATTTCTAAAATTAAGCCTAAATACATATAATAATATTTATAAATTAATCAAAATTCTAAGTTAATATCATTTGTATAAATACTATTTGTAAACTTATTTCATCAAAACAAAAACATACTACAACATTTTGATATGCATCTCATATTTACCTACTTGTCAAAGATGTTTACAAATTATTAACAGTAGCAAAAACTAGAAAATCTAAAATCACCAGTACACCACACGAAAGCCAAAACACTGAAATTATATATAACAAATAAACACATCTCAAAACTAAAGTAACCTTCACCAAAATATACACAAGGAAGTATTAACTTAGATCTGCATAAAAATAAAATACCATCTCAGTAAACATGGAAGGAGAAACTTACCTAAACACTTTGAAGAATTTAACCGAAAATAGCTATCAAAATGCATTCACAAACTTACCTTATATGCATATTTTTCTATATTTATTTTATACATGGTATGCAAATATTATATAATGTTTTTTCAATAAATATGTAGTATATTCAAATAAATAATAAGCTAACATCATTTTCTAAAATTAACTATTACACAAATTTAAAAAACACTTTACTTAATATTTTCAATAAACTATCTTAAATTTTTCTTTAAATAAAATAGAAAGAACAAAATAATTATGATAATTATTCTTGCATGACTTTAAATACATCATACTAAATGTCATTACTTAAACGTCTACTAAATTTCATTTTGAATTATTATTTTAAAATGTAAAATTCATCTGCTTACATAAATTTTGCTTATGCACACATTAATATTTACTATATACATTCAAAGTAAAACACTTAAAAAGAATTTTAGTCTTCTGTCATCACTTAAAGACTTACTAATTGAGTGATTAGCTTGAAAGTGAACTCTTAGAATTCAACTATTCTTACTAAACAATTTCTAATAGTTTCCCTTCAGGATAGATATAATGGCAACTTTTTAAAGGTTATAACTAATTTTTTTGAAAAAATTAATTATTAATAAGTGACTTTTGTAAATTAAAAAACACTTAGGTTAGATTATAATAGCATTTTTTATTTTTTGTTTGTCTTTTTTAAATAGTTTGACTACTTCCTAGTTTATTTCAAATAAGCTAGGTTATCAAAATAAATTGACTTCTGCTTAAAACATATAAAAATATATAAGAAGCATCTTTTTCTTTTAAAATAATGATTTCTTTCTCGAAAATAATGATTTTTTTTTTTTTCAAAAGAAAAACTCGAACAATCTCGCCCTTCTTCTAATGAAAAAAAAATAGATATTATATCTTAAAATAAGATAGCCTGAAATGTTCTTAAGTTAAAGAAACTCTTAAATTAACAGTTAACATTAGATTATATTTATAAGTTTTACTTAGAACTTATATTAGAAAGTAATTAAACTTGTTTAAAAATGTAAAACTATATCGACTGTTGACGTTTCAATCAGCCTAAATATTTGTTCTATTCTTCAATTTTGGAACATACTTCTGTTTTCAAAAATTAAAGTGGTCATTTTTGTTTCGGGTTTAAAAATTGTCAACATTTTTTTTAACATTACTTTATAACGGTGTTACTCCCTAAACTAAAAGTAAGACATTTTCACATGAAAAGAACAAACAATTACTTTTAATTTTTAAAACAAAATAAGACTCAATTTAAGAGATAAACAAGACATTTCATCCTTTGGTAGAAGGAAAGCATGGTCTCTCTTGCTGAGTAAATGAACAGACATATATTAATTTAAAAGAAAAGTACCTAAATTGATGTCACTGATTTGATTAACTAACTTGTTTGTTGTTGTAGTTGGACGTGGTGTGTGTGGGTGATTTGCCATTTTCCTTACATTTGGAATGCAACTGAACATCTCTGTCTCCTGGTTTGGTGGAAGTGTTGAGTCTGCCAGCCGCCCGCCATTGTTAACTGAATTTTCATTGTGTTCTGCCATGAGAGGGGTGACTGAATGACGTTGTCACGTGCATGTCACGTGATGAAAGAGAAGATGAGGTCATGCATAACGGAGTTCATGCAAATTACAGTGGCACGAACAAAATTTAATAATAATAATATAAGTATGGTTGTTTTTTGTTATGTGGTTGGAAGAGAGAGGAGGATGTTTTTTTTTGTTCCTGTCGAAAATTCCGCGTGTGGGGGCTCAAAGTTTCAACCAAAGGTTGATTGGATTGGGTCAGCCCGAAGCAAAAGACACACACACACACATCCCTTAATCACACACGCTACAGAGGGAGCTTTATAAACAAGACTTGCCTTCAACCTTACCTGCTCGAGGTGAGGGGTCAATGAAACAACAAAGCAAGAAAGCTCGTGGCAAAGAAAAAGCTAGGGGGAAAAAAGCCTTAAAGAAAGCTGATTACATAAAGCAACACCTTTTTCTCTCTCTATTATTTCTATCTATTATCTTTATCTCTATCTCTCTCTTTCTTCCTTCACTTGTGCCACTATCATTCCTCATCTTCTTTTCCATACCAGTAAAGCTGAAACCCACTATTGCAACCTCACCACTTGTACTACTCGTCGTGAGAATTAATCCTGCTAGATACATATAGGCCTCAAAGAACACGCACCAAAATTCCACCCATGTTAGACAACAGTGCTTCTTCTGGTGCACCATCTTCTTCTGATGCCGCCTTTGCATTATCTGAAAATGGGGTGGCTAACAAAAGGAAAAGAAGACCCGCGGGCACACCCGGTAAAGTTTTTTATCCTTTTATGGGGTTGAGTTTCAACTTTCAGGCTTTTACCTGAGACAGAATTCGAGGGGTTTGGATTTTCTCTCTAAAGTTAATTTCTTTTTCCTTGTTGGTGTTGCTGTTTATGTTGTTCCTGTGTGCATATGTATTTATTTATGCAGATCCAGATGCTGAGGTTGTGTCTCTCTCACCCACCACCTTGCTGGAATCTGACAGATATGTGTGTGAGATCTGCAACCAAGGGTTCCAGAGGGACCAGAATCTTCAAATGCACAGGAGAAGGCACAAGGTGCCATGGAAATTGCTTAAGAGGGAGACACAAGGGCAGAAGAAGAGAGTCTTTGTGTGTCCAGAGCCAAGCTGTTTGCACCATGACCCTTGCCATGCCCTTGGGGATCTTGTGGGCATCAAGAAGCACTTCAGAAGGAAGCACAGCAATCACAAGCAGTGGGTCTGTGACAAGTGCTCCAAAGGGTATGCCGTTCAATCTGATTACAAGGCACACATCAAAACCTGTGGCACTCGGGGCCATTCCTGTGACTGTGGCCGTGTCTTTTCCAGGTTTGTTTGCGTTTTGTTTTCCACCATGGTTCCACCTCAGTGGCCGTGTCTATTCTTTCAAGTTTCAACCTTTCTCTCTCTTTCTTGGTTTCTGTGTTTTTGGCTCCTCAGATTCAGCCCCTGCTCAGCAATTTGTTTTGCTCTCAGTAACGGAAAACCAAACTACTATTATTATTAATTATTATTATTTTCTTCTTAAATTGTTATATGATTATGGTCAAACCCTAAATTCTAGGTACAAGGATGGTGCAGAGAAACAAAAATTCTGAATCTCAGATACCTTTCATGTGAAAGATTTTCCATCTTCTAGAGCTTATTAAATATATTAATATTCTATTTTGGAACTCCTAAACCATATAAGTTGAAAATTTTCAAACTCCTAAGCATCATGTTATGAATATTAATATTGCACACATAAGCCTTCCACTAGGAATTCGTTCCTATGGCAGCTTTTATGTTTAAGGGCAGTCTATCTCCACACTACCATTGATAAGCTAAAGATCCAAACAAAAGTCCATATGTACAAGGGAACAGTTTATTTTCTTTTCATTCTTTATTTGAACTCTTGAAGTCCTCGTTAATTTGATCACTCTGTCTTATTTTATTTTAATACACTATTCAGTTTGAAACTTGTCCACTGAATCCATGGACCGGACCTTTGAATAATTAATTTTATAAGTGCATGTTTTTGAACCACTAACTAACAAGGTTTTCATCATACATATATATCTTTGTTTGACCAGGTTTTTTCCCCTAGCCAATTATATATTAAGAGACAAGAATATATGTATATGATAGTGTAGTTTATTTTAATTACCTGAACGTTTGTCCTTTTCAGGGTGGAGAGTTTCATAGAACACCAAGATGCATGCACTGTCCGGCAGCACCGGCCAGAGTTGCAAGCACTCCAACCCGCATGCTCTTCTAGAACAGCTTCAAGCGCAAGTCCCTCTAGTGAGGCAAATTTTAGCATAGCCCCACCATTGCAAGGACTTCCACTGCCAAAACCAGCTTCTGCTGATCAACCAGCAACAGTGTTATTAACCTCAGAGATACACAATAACAAGTCCACCACCTCAAGGAACTTAGAACTTCAGCTCTTACCCTCCTCAATAATTTCTCAAGAAAAACGAAATCCGAAGGAGAACTATGGTTTGAAACTTTCAATAGGGTCATGTAGTAATGACAAAGGGAATGAAGAGAGAGTGTGTTCAGAAGCACATAGGAGCCCACCTGAAAGGAATAATAATGTGAATGACTATTCCACATTGGAAGTGGCGAGGTTGAAGGAGTTTGCAACTGAGGAACTCAAGTTGGCCATGGCAGAAAAGGCTTACGCAGAAGAGGCTAGGAAAGAGGCCAAACGCCAAATTGAGATAGCTGAACTTGAGTTTGAGAATGCCAAAAGGATAAGGAAACAAGCACAATCTGAACTCGCCAAGGCTGAAGAGTTGAGAAAGCAAGCCATCAAGAAGATAAGCTCCACCGTTTTGGAAATAACATGCCAGAGTTGCAAGCAACAGTTTCAGTCTTCAACTCTTGGGGTTCCATCAGAAGAAACCTCCATTGTGATGAGTTACATGTCATCAGCCACCACAGAAGGAGAAGCAGAATGAATGACATATACTGTGACCAAAACCAACTTTGTGCTTGGAAAAGAAAGAAAAGACAAGCTTTATTCAGCCAAAGGGAAAGACATGATATGATATAAAGATATTTGGAGGAGTTCACAAGAAGTTATATTGTTCTTTCATGGTTCTTTTATGTTTTCTTTTCTCTTGAGAAGGTGAAATTTGTTTTATTTTAAAGAAAGTTCATATTCTTTATTATAATATTGTTGTTGAAATGCAGCAGTTAGGAATTTGAGAGTTTGACTATTGAAGGTTTGTTTAAAGGTGAGCTGTAACTTGTTTTTCTTCATTTAACACATTTCATTTGCTGTATGAAAATTAAAATTCAAGATCATGCAAAGCTAGTTTTAACCTTATAAGTATAATTGGAGGAGGGTACTCTAAATTTTTCTTCTTCAAAAAGTATTAATTAATTCAAAATAAGGGTTGGAGTCCTCACTTAAACTGTATCTAGAAAACAATGAGAAGTGAATGCAGATTCCAATTCCGTATTTAGAATACAAAAAAAGTCCGTAACAAATGAAGATATATCTATAACAAAAGAAGAACACAATTCTCGATCTTTCAGGGGTAGATTAATGATTATATATGGAAATAGCCGGTATTTGTGGATTTTACGGACTATACATTAGAGGCAATGCATGCATGTGGAGAGGAAAAAAAGGAAGAATTGTTTATAACAATTATTTTAGTTTTTTGACATTAATGTCATTAATGTTGTAGGAGTAAAGCATGATGTTATTGATGTGTCAGGTGGCCTTATACAGATGGACCCTTTAGGTAATATTAAATGAATGATACATGTGACATTCATCCGGGTGAATGATAGCAATGGTTGGGACCATTTTGTGTATAGGAACCAAAGGGGGGGCTAAATCTTCCTTTTGAGATGAAATTGGATGTGAGAAAACAAAAAGGAAAAGAGGGAGAAAAGGGTGAAAGAGGTAGGGGTCATTTTCCTTCAATTAGCGTTCCTTTTAAATGCAAATATATATATAAAAAAAAACATGCCATGTTTTTCAGTGCCACAGTTGAAATGGTAGTGACAGGCATTCGTCACTCTCAGCATAAACAAACGCACACAAGGGTCTAAAGATGCACATGCTTTTAACAGTAGAGAAGGGGGGAGGGGTGCAGTGTCAGCGCATAGGCCTCGTACAGTAGCTTTATCATTAAGTAAGGTGGAAAATACCATGGACTCCGTCGTATCCTCCTTTTCAATTTCACACGTATAATTTGTTCTACTATTTCTATAAGTGTGAAATATTACAACTTCCATTTTAAAACAATAGTTTGAACTTTTCTTTATTAGGATAAATTTATATATTGATATCTCTTTCTCTAACATACAACCACTTAATAACTTTTTTTATTAATATTATAATAATAACAAATATAAATAAACATTAAAATGAGAAATTATTATTATTATTATATTAACAATTTTTTTTAAAGATTATATTTTGAAAACAAAATATCAAAATATATTTTAATGAAAGTATATGACATTATTCATTTAGATTCTAAAAATAATATAATTAATGTATTGTACTTTTGATTATTAAAGTGTGAGTCTAAGTTGTACATTGAGTAAAAATGAGAAAGTTGAACAACATATGAGAAAGAAGACTCACAAACATGATGTCTTAATGTTTTGGGTTGAAGGTGGCGTCCCTCTTGTCTCATTCTTGTTTGTTTCCTCGGTGTTTCCCCTCGAATTTTCCCAGTATATACGGTCGACTATACACACTAATCAAACTATATTTGTATACCCTCTTTTCGGTGTTCCGAGGTAGCCGACTGAAATGTCCATCTTAATCGGTCGTAGGTAAGACGGTCATCTATGCGTGCGATATACGCCAATTGTATGCAACATGTGGTGGCCTCACATGCAAGACACGTGAAAAGGTAAGTACAGTGAATTCAAATTAGAATGAATCGTAATGGGCTGGGCCTTATGCTGGATTGGGCCCATTGGACCTAAATACTCCAGGCCATTACAACACCTATAAATATGAGCTCAGTCACTAAAAATAAGGTACTTCTAAACTCTGATCTAAATCACTAGCATAAAGCCCAACCCAGTACAATTTATTTTAATTCTAATTTAAATTCATTATACTTACCTTTAATGTGCCTTGCGCGTGAGGCCGCCATGTGTTACATACAATTGGTACGTATAACACGTGTAAATAATCGTCTTACCTACGACCGAGAATAGTATGTATAGTTCACCTTATAATATAGTTATGTGTCTTGTCTATTAGACACTTATTTAAGATATTTCAATCAATTTTACTAGACACTTTTCATACTAATAGATTTTATTAATAATATAATATAATATACTAACTTTTAATAATATGTGTTAGTTCTTTTTATTACACTAAAATTATTTTAATATTTTTTTACCTTTTTACTATGAAGTATGTTGCATAAGTTTTCATATAATAAAAATTACGCAATTTAAAAATTAACATTTCTTTTATTTTAAAACATTGTGTAATTTTTTTAGAGATTAATAATTATGTACCGTTGATATAAAATCTTTCATTTTGTCAATTAATAAAAATCAATCTTAGTACGACTTGTATAATATATAATAACTTGTAATTCAATAATAGTATAAAATTACTTTGATACATAACTTATTCTTAGGAATGCAATCTCTTTCAGAATTTGGAATCGCGTTGTTGAAATTTAAAGAAAGAAAAATTAGGTTGACCTTTCTTTTATACTCAATTATATCAATCCTTTTTTACTTTATTATAACTTTTTTAATTTTTAATCTCAAACTCATACTTTATGTACAATTATATACACGAGGTTGCTTAATTATTTGCACGGAAAAGTCAAAGTTTTCGCCATTATATTCCACTTTACCTTTGATTTAGTTTTTATGTCATTAATTTATTTATTCTAATATTTTTATAAACCATTGTTAAAAATATGACACTATAAAAATCTATAAATTAAATTTAAATTATTTATACTCTTAATTATAAATATACATACATACATATATATATATATATATATTATTAAGTCATAAATTATTTATACTCTTAATGATTTTATAATATATTACATATAACTCCTTCTCTTATACATGATAGTAATCCTTGTTATGCATTTCCATAAAAAATAATATACTTCACAATTTGAATTGATATTATGATAAAAGTTAGAATTACTAACAAATTAATATTATAAAATATAACGTTTTATCTATAATATTTAATAATAATAATAATAAAAGAAGTTATATAATTAATTTATACGTTTCATTTTCTAAAAATATGTTAACAATATAATTGTTACATCTTTGTCACGTTAAAAACAATTTATTTGTTTATTACTTGAATAATTACTTGTAACCTAAGCAGTTTTTTCTCCTAAACTTTTATTTAAACAAATTGTTTTTTTTGTGTTTATTTCACAAATAATCTAATATTTTTTATTATTATATAGATAAATAATACAATAAAAATGCAAAGACGCGCATTTACGTGAGTAATAATAATATTCATGACACTAGTCTAATAATAATTGGTGCTATATTTATATACATTTATTTTGCAATAAATACATAAGTATATCTTAACATGTGGTGGTAAATGACAACAAATACACCAATCCTATATAGGTAGCACTAGATAAATATATTATTGTTATTTCTTAACAGACTTGTCATACATAACAATAATTAGTATTTAAAAATAGTATTTATAATTAAATTCGATTAAAGAATAGTTTTAATATTTATTTTAATAAGTAGTAAAATAAATATATATATCAGCAATTAAATAATTTTAGTATTTTTGTTTATAATTAAATTAGACTACATAATAGTTTTAATATTTATTTTAATAAATAGTAAAATAAATATCTATATCAACAATTAAATATTTTTAGCATTTTTGTCCAACACTTATAATATGAATGAGTTAAGAATAATATGAAATGGAATTGTTAGGATTTGACTTCTCAAAATCTCATTATCACGTGTAATTTTTTTTTTCAAATTAATATCAATGTCAACTTATTAGAATACTGAAATCCTAATTTTTTAAATGAATAAGCTTATCTTATCGTCAATTTTTTAATCAATTAATAAAAAAAATTATTTTTTCTTACTAAAATTTTAAGACAACTAATGATTTAAATTTTATCTTAAATACAAGTGTTATTAGGTATTTTAATCCCATTAGAAATTATAAACGATATTTTCCAAATTTCCAAGAATCAAACATCAAACTATGAATAATCAACCTAAGCATAAAATCAAGATACTAATATTAAAAGAAAAGATATAATAAAACCAATATTAATTACTTGAAGAAACCTAACATTATGATAAACATAGAAGAAGATGATGATACCAAGAAGATTGAAGAGAATTTCTTGAAACCCTAGCAGTTCCAAGTTTAACTTTTTCTTTTACATGATGAAAAGTCTCTAATCCTAAAATAGAAACCTCTTTAAATATAATTTAGAAATCTCAAGTCAGTGACGTTCGTATCCAGTGCAACACTTTTGGTGCAGGTGCAATTCAGTCGAGAGCTCTCAGCCTTATCACCGCCCAATGCAATTTCATGATGCTGGATACAATTCCTCTAATTGATCTCAACCTAATTGGAACCGAGCACAGTTTTCTAACGGTGGATGCAATTGTTCTAATTCATATTCTTTTATATTCACTTCTCCATTATCTCTTACATTGCCCTTCTTTACTCAAATGATTATTCTTCATTTATTAAACTAAGTAATGAGATTGATGTAAAATTTGATATTCAAACTCGAATAATTAATTATTAACAAAATACTAACAAAACAGAGAAATGAATAAATTCCAAATTTAAAAAAAAAAAGTTCTATTAACTTTTTTATTTTGATGATGTGATTGCTATAATTAGAGAAAGTATATTATACATAACTCTTTTCCGAGCATATAGTACTGATAAATTATAACTCTTTAGCTATTTCTTACCCCAAACAATATATCAATTCATTTTTCATTATCTATTTGAATTATTATTAATAAATAATACAAATATCATAATAAATAAAAAACATTATAATAGTAATTGTTATACAATTGTTAGGGGTGACATTTGTGCAGCTAAAAATATAAACTAAATATTATTTTCATTCATTGTCTACTATACATTATTTGATAAAAGTATAATATTTCTTATAAATTTATTCAGTGAAGGTTAAAATGCAAGAGAAGGAGGAGGAGGGAAAAGTGGGAATGGCTTTTGGTGATTGTTATTTGACAATTGAAAGAGAAAAACAGGGTTAGGATGTCAGTGATATGTTTGTAGTAATGTGTCGGGGACCACCTTCACCTTTTAATGCAACTCTTCCCTTTTTGGCTCTCAATGGTAGATTTCTACGACCCAACACTTTGGCTCTATATTCTCTATAGATAGCTACGTACAACATTTCTTTTTCTTTCAATTACTTTTAAGGACCAACTCCCTATTTCAAGGGTTATCATTCTCCATATGCCGCTTTCAGTACCTTCGGCAAATGTGATCATACCCATAACCTATCTTTTTACCACCCTCATTTATATTTTTTTTTTCTCTCCACTTAACCTCAATTACTGAATTAAAACTTGTTTCATATTTTATTTTGATTAAAGTGTCCTACCAAAGTGAACTTTTAAATAGTTTTTTTTTTTTGTTATGTGTGAATTTGAGTTTTAGTTTTAAAAAGGTATGTTAATATTATATCATCACTTCTACTCTATTAGTACTGTTAGCATAATTATTATTTTTATTATGGTCTCAAAAACGATTATGTTGTGATAACTATTATCATTATAATTGAATATTTTAATTGATAACTGTTCTTACAAGAATTAAGATGATTCTATTGAATTGTCTTCTCTTCTAGTTTGACTAACACTTTCTTCTTTGGCTTGATCAAGACATTCTTGGATTATACTATTTAAATTGTGTTTCTCTCGGATAGATCGAAAAGGGGTGTGTGCATGCAAAAAAACTTCCATCAGTAAGTCAGTGAAAAGTAGAAAAGAATAATAACTATGTAATTTATAAATATTATATCTGAAAATGTAACCTATTTATATAGTTTTGATGATCTTTTAACTTAATGGGTTTTTCACCTTGATGTACCTTGGACAACCTGATCCAATAGTCTTAATAGATAATTAGTAGTTTATTTCATGATTATGCACATAATTTATATGTTTAATATGAGATAATGTCATTTTAGGTGGTTAAGATCATCTCAACATGAAATATACAATAATAATTATTCATGAAACTAAACTGCATCTTAGCATACATCAAGAAAAACATAATAATAAAATTAAAATAGTTCAAACAAGAAAACAAGAATAAAGATTGGCCATGCAATGCTTTTAAGATCAAATACCCTAAAGATTTACCAAGCAATTTTGCAATTGATTGATTCAAAGACACACAAGGTTATCAAATTCAAAATGAATTAAATCAGAACAATTAAATGACAAGACATACAACGAATTAATCGAAATTAAACATTTAAGGGATTCAAGCATAAATTACACCACAACCTCAATAAAAGAGGTTTAGCTATTCATGGGTAAAGACAACAAAAAGACACCAGAGAAATAAAGATGATAAATAAAAAAGAGAAATTCTTTACAAGAAATAGATCCTTCATTCTTCCTAGAACATGACCCTTGTTAACTTTCGTCTCCTCTTTCTAGTATAAAATAACTTATAAATATAAAATAAGTTAACAATACATATTTCGCTTATATATATATATATATATATATATATATATATGAATCTATAATTTTTTTCATAAGTCATCATCTTAAAATTATGACAAAATTTTTTAAATTTTATATTATAAATGAATGATGAAAATTTGATAATTTTGTTGTTCAATCTTCAAGATTAGCTATGAACAATTGCAGTAGTTTTTTTATATGCATTTCCTTCTTCTATATAAAATAAAATTATAATTGAATTAATTAAACTTATACCATTTAAAATTAAATTTTAAATATTTTAACTTTCTGTTATTATTTAAAAACAAAAAATAATTTTTTTATAATTTTAAATTTTATCAACGTATTTAAGTGACCATATATTTTAGCTAAAATTTAAATAAAAAATGTAATAACTAATTAAAATAGATAGTTTGAGATTAATTAAGCAAAATAATCCAAGCAGGTAGTATCAAATTTCACAATAACAAAGAAAATAAATGTCATTTAGGTAAATACACAGTGTAATAAAATAGACAAAGGGGTTTCGAAAATGGATATAAATTAAAAGGTAAAAGAAAGAAAAGGTGAATAACTTTATAAACTAAAATACTATCCATATACATAAGATAAAAGCTACGAACAAAAAACTTTTAAACTGCATATATACTTATTTCAGTAAAATCAATTTATTTTGAAATATTCAACAATTTTATATATACATTACTATTTCCGTTTAATAGTTTTACTGAGGTGCATTTTTGTCAGGTAACACTACACCATTTTTTATTTTAGGTGATGTCATCTCAACAGTTAAAAAATTATTTCTAAAATAAAAAGAAACAGCCATTTTTAGTTATGACTAAAACTTAAATTTTATTTACCTTTAAGTCAAACTGTGTAGCAAAAGTTTCGTATTTTCTTAATATGAAATGCCCATAATTTTTGTGGATGATTAATCTGCGTTGGAAAACCTAGCTTTCTACTTTTAATAAAACCTTCTTTTCTAACCATATCTCTTTTATTTACAAGACTCGAAATAAAGACCTTAAAGAATCTACGCAAGTAAACCCCTGTGTCCAGAATCCTCCATTGACAAGTTTCAAATTTTAAAAGTTCACAAATTTATAATAACTTTTTATTAAAGTTGTACTTTTACTTTTAAATATTAAAAGTAAAAGAATTTAATTTTCATAATTAAAACTGGTGTAAATTACTAGCATATTTCGTGGTAAATGAAAGGAAAAAAAAAAAGAAAAGAAATGGGTAGGTGGTTCGTAATGACAGAAACATAAATGGCCCGCTTGAAAGGGAGTGGTTACAACGACCATGAGTCCATACAAACCCACAGGAGTAAGATAATGTCGGATAGCTATATGTTGGTTTCTGATACTGGAACATATGTTTATGTAAGAAAGCAACTTCACAATTCAACCCAAGACCAAATTAATAATTATTTCTTGATAATAATCAATAAAAAAAATGGAATATGAGACCCTATATATTTTTTTCCCTTTCTATATATTTTCAGAAGAGATGATTCCTATTAAGCTCTTGTACGTGCAGTAAGGTAATTTGGGATTTGGCAATGGAATAAACTTATATACCAAATGGAAGTTTTTATCTTGTTTTAATCGCTAAAGAAACAACCATGCTAAGGAAGATTGATGGTATAAAAATAAACTACTTTTTAATTGTAATTATTGCAATAAACTTAGGTCATACGTGACATCATAAAAACTTGGTTCACATGGATTGAATACGTGGCTCGTTGATACTGGTTGTACTAGTCAAATGATAAATTGTTTTTCAAATTTTTCCTTCTTTGATAGGTCAAACTAATAGTCTAGTTGGGAACTCAATAAATTGTTCAAGCCAAAGGAGAGAGACAAATTTTATATCAACCAAGAAAGGTATGATAATTGTCACGTATGTTCACTACATTTCATAACTGGATAAAAAAATGTTGTTAGAATTGTATAATGGTTAAGAAGTTAATTAGAAACTATAATTATCATTAATGAGCATAAATGATTGAAAATTGTTTTCATTTAAAGTTAGATCTAGTTGAAGATCATGATTCTATTGTCAAATTTGGTGAAAGTGATGTTTGGAATGAAAGGTTGGTCACATAAACTTTAAGTCATTAAAGTTCATGTAAGATAAATTTAAGATGACAATCTTGATAAAATCTAATATCCTAGAATATAATATATTAGTTCTAATTATTTTATAATTTTTTTAGGCAATTGGTTTACTAGATAATACCTCATTTTCAATTTATTTTGACAACTTTGTTTAAAAGTAATTTAAATTTTCATAAATAATTTGTTCCATTTCAAATACATTTTCTTACTTTTTTATTATGATACTTTTTATAACAAAAAAAAATGTGAAACTTTATTTAGAGGAAAGGAAACTAACATATTTAAATGTTGCACAAGAAACCTAAATAATTTTGGTTCATATAAAAGGCATCTCATTCTGAGACTAAATCCAACATATCAAAATGGTTGTATTTTTAAATGTTATCATTTTTAATTTTTAGTAGTTATAATCTTTATCTTTAAATAGAGGTGAATAAGTTACTTATTTGTTCGGTTTTTTTTATTAAAGTGTTGTTGTAGGACCATGCTTATTATTTTGTAAATAACTAACTCCAAATGTTACCTTTATAATTAATTATTAGAAAAATTGTTGAATAGAATTGTAAATTCTTTTTTGAAAAAATTAGACTAAACAATGTGGTTCACATACAATATCAACAACACACAACAAATATATATTAATTTATCAAAACTTATGACTTATGTTCAATTCTTTCTTAAAATAACTTTTTAAGAGATTTCACTAATCAAATCAAATATTAAAACGAGTACATATATCACTCCTCCTTACAACAAGTATACAAATCACTTTTGATTATCCGTCTTAATTTTTTTCTAAAATTAAGATTTCAAAACAAAAAATAATAAATTCTAAAAAAAAGACAATTTAAGCTCGTAAGTTTTACTTTATAAAGAATTATATAGGTTATAATTCACTCACAAATAACACTAAAATATCATATAAATTCCAGAAGTCATATAAACAATTTGTGTTCTTTATCTTCATTTTGTGTTCTTAGTATAAGATCTTTAATATGATGATTGTTTCAATCTTTGCTTGGATGCTATGAGCTTTTTCTTTTATCATATAACAATTTTCTTATATTTGTATTAAACTTTTCTCAATTTCATATAACATTCGTCTTATCTTCCTTGATGTTTTTCTTGATTTTTGTCTAACAGTGTTTTCGTCTTTTTTTAACGCTTCTTAATTTTTGTATATTTTTTCTTTTGATTTTAATTTATGGATCAATTGGTTCCTTCTCTTTTCAATCTAAACCCTAACCGTAACTCGTTAACTCAATTTTAAAAATAAAAAATAAATTGACCAATAATTTAAAAAAATTAAAAAGAAAAAAAAAACTAAAAGTAATAATCATATCTACTTATTCATAATAAAATTCAAACAACAAAATATTAAAAAAAATATATTTTAAACACTATAGCCAAAAATTTAATAAAATCTCAACCAAACATCCTTAATTTTACTATGTCACATAAACCTTAATTAAACTTACCATAAATATATTGAAATAAATGCCAAAATCTGATTATTTATTTGGAACAGACAGTATGTCCTTGTAATATCCGAGATTGTACTGTTTATCTTTAATCTGTATTCAGAATCGGCATTTTTGTGATATGCATCCATTTCACGTTTCATTGAGTTGAATGGTAGATCACTGCATGTACCAGAGCTTTCACCGAAGAATATGATTTCTGTCTATTTTGGATGCATTATATGAGTGGGGTCAATCTCAATTCAATTCTTACTCATCATCATTCAACTACTTTTATCATCAAAATTCCATGTTTTATGGGTTTCAGGATCACCACCTGTTACTACCAAAATCTTCTATCATACCTATCAATAAAATAAATCAAAAATATAATTTATGTCCTTTATCAGATTTCTGCATAAGTATTTTTAAAATAGAAACAAATTATTTTTTCAAAAGAAAATTAAACTATGTAGAAGTTAAAAGTTAATTTTTTAAAAATACATAATACATCTTTATAAAATAATACTAATCTAACCTAATTTTAACTTATGAAAAGTCTATTTGTTTTTCTCTTCAAAGGGTGTTTGTAAAAAATTACATATTAGAAACGGTTGATAGTATTCTTTTGTTATGAAATATTTTAGGAGAAGAAGTATTGCCTCTTTATAATAATATAGGAAAATCTTTCAAATTGAAAAAAAAAGAGTTATAGAGAGACTTCAAACCTACAAGTTACTCTTTTGATAATCTTATAAACACAATTTCATAGCATTAGTATATGCATGCAGGAATTTTGCCAATATTATTTGAACGTTTTGGGTCATCGATCAATATGTATATTCATATTATTATTAAAAGGCTGTCTTATTTAATCTTTTAATTGCAATATTATAAATATTAATTAAATATTGAAATTAAAATAACCATAAATAATAGTCAAGTTGTAATAGTTATTTAAACTTTGTATTATATTTTTAAAATAATGATAAAGAAACTTGATTCCCGAGCACGTGATAGCCATCAAAACACTAGTAACAATTGTAGAATTTATTCTTCATGTCCCTACCTCTCTGTAAAAATAAAACAATTGATTGTGTCTTCATAACTTATTCTCACTTATTGTATTATCTTAATGAATTTATAGTATGAATTCGGCTTTCCATTTCCTTTAGCTCAAATTTCCTTTGGATATCACAATTTATTGTGCATATAATTTTTTTCCCCAAAAATATCATTTCCTTGTGATAGAGACCTAACTATGCATAATAAAAATAAATAATACATTTTTTTTTGTAAAGTAAGGTTGTTGCATATAAAGTACTTATACTAATCAATTATTTTTGTTACACATCATTTTTTTGGCGTAACAAAAATTGAAGAAGGATTTTGTAGTCTGTTTTCTTTTATTTGTTTGGTTCTTACTTGAACCTATCCAATTTCACAATAGAAATACATTTTCATTATTATAGATATTGAAATTTAATTCTCAATTAAAATAGCTCAACCACTTGATTAATTGAGTAAAGTGCAAGAGGCGTAAGTGAAAAATAAAAATTTGTTTGTTTAGTTTCATTTACAGTGGCTTAATCTGACTAGACGTATTAATTGGCTACATCAGTTTTTCGATGATAATCTACCTCCACTTTTGATTTTTCACGTACTTGAATTCTTCTTCAACTTTTAATAGAAAAATTGAATCAAAAATTATAACTTTACTCAAAACTACTACCCTCTATTCATATTTATCTAACAGAGGGTACTCAATTTTATATAAGTTTAAATGTTAACTATTTTTTAATAATCACAAGTTTTGTGTAAATAAAGTATTCTAGTAACAATTAATTTCTTTTTCAAAGTTCATAAATTTTATTGTAAATAAAATCTTCCAATCAAGAATGATTAGATTCAAATAATACTTGTATTAGTCAAACTGATTATATTCTAAAAAATATTCTTATTTAATAAAAAATGACTGTGTTCTAATCAAAGTGACTATATACTAAAGAATATTCCTATTTAATAAAAAATGATTGTGTTTCAAAATTAAAAGTAGTTGTGTTTCAAACAATATAAGTAATAAATAGTTATGTTTAAATAATACTTTTTATATCTCCCAACCTTAGTCTGAATAAGTAAAACCATGAAGTTGTCATTGACGACTCTTCAGTAGATACAATTCTTATATTTTGTATGTTTGTGCCTATCAAACAAAACTTTACAAAAAGTTTTTGAAAATTTGAAATGCATAATCCAACTCTCTCTTCTTGTGTATTTGACATATTTTTACTATGTATAACCCTTCTTTCTCTTGTTCTTCCTTTATCATCAAGGTAGAACTCTTCTCTTTCACTTTCATAGTAGGAGGAACCTTTATATTGTTCTCATGTAACATTCACTTCTTTTCTCTCCATTACCTTGTCTCTCCACCAAGTTTTGGAGTTCTTACATTGTACTTTGTCCCTTCTCCAAATTAACAGTTTCGGACTTCCCTTAGCCTTCTTGGAGAATTTGAATACATCTTATCAAGAGAAGAAGAAAACAACACAAAGAGAGAAAACTAGAAGTATATATGTTTTCCTACTCATTATTGTAAGTGTTTTCACTCAAAAGTATTTAAGCTTTTGACTTAAATTAGTGTAAAATTTCTCTATAGAAGATAGATGAGTCAACCACTCAAAGATGACAAAATTATATCAAAATTCAAATCATGAGTAATTACCTTCAAGTTAAAGAGACATAAATCCTTAAATCACTTATAGAATTTTTGAAAGGAAAACATACCAGATAAAACTCAAAACTCAAAAGAATTTAAGAAAGAAAGTTAAACCAAAAGTTAAAAAAAAAGTGACAAAATGACTAAAAAAAAAGTGTAATGAAAAGCTGGAAAAAGACACTCAAAATAGGCAAAATTAGAAAGTCAATTCCACCATTGAATTCACACTAAAAAGCACAAAATAAAGTTACCTAAATAAGCATAATTTTGGAGACAAAACTTACACAAAAATAGATGAAAGAATTTGGAAATTCTCAAAGGAAGAGAATTAGTCAAGTATGTTTAAGAAGATAAAAACAAACTAGTTATGGGACTTTTGTTATATAACTAAATTTTAATATTTTGTTTCTTTTGTGTTTCTTTACCCGTTTGGCTTCTCAAAGTCTCAACCACTTACCTGTCAATGATTTGTTTTGATTTCTATTTTTTTTTGACTCAATCACTAATTCAACAACCAACAAATATTAGGAACCACGATACTTAAATCTAATTATTTATAGGTTTCAATCAACCCAAACACATGTTCATTCTAGGAAAACTTTATAAAGATATTTCAACACTTTTAAACTCTAGAAAATAATGAGAATAAAGTTATAAACTTAAACATGAAAAATTAGACTTAGAACTAGATCAACCAAGCAACAATAATTTCATACCCACTTGATTCGGTCAAAGGAAAAATGGAAGGGTAAGAAAGCTTGATCAATAGATTATCATATAAAAAAAATCGTAACAATATATTTGATAACATTTATTTTTATCATATTTTGAATTTAACTTTTATCATGAAATTAATTCTTTTTAAACTTAAATTTTACTTATTTTTTCTTATTTTATTAGATTCTTGTTAATAAATTGATTATTTGTGTATGAGAATGGTAAATTACACTAAAATTTCTTATCTTCTTAAAAACAAAATAAAAAACACTGTAATAAAGAAAAGACTAACACACACATGAACTCATTTCACCCATTCCTCAACCTATTTCAAATTTCATTTTCCGCAACTTCTACCAATTCTGCACCCTCTACACCAAATGAATATCCAAAAGTAAAAGTCATTTATCTCTACTCACGAAAACGTTGCCGGAGAAAACGTTGCCGGAGAAGTGTACCTTGCACCACCCACTACCATGCTCATCGGAGATGTTACGCACCACCCAGCAGCCACCCAACATCACTCCTCCCTTTCAATTCTGCAAAGGACATTTGTGGTATTATGAAAAACCGATGGGGTGCAGGAAGCAATTGCCTTCCCTAAAATATGCGGTCCATTAATTATGGGTTTTTTTCAACTCAATCCACGTAACGAGATCTACCATGTTAACATTGGCATGTGGAGTTCTTTTATCTTTTCATATGAATCACATTTCTTATGCTTTGCTAACTATTATTTGTGTATTTGTTGTACTTAAGAGTTGAAATATTTAGTTCATAAGATTTTTTTGTATTAAGTTTATATTTGTCGTAATGTGTAAACCAAATGGAGGTATTCTCTTTTATATATATTGTTATATTAATTGATTTTTCAAAATACATATAAAAGTGGAAATCAATATTTATCTTTTATTTTTAATTTTCTAAAATGTATTTTGGAGACAAAATCACGAAGGAATCATCAAATACAAAAACAAACAATAGTTCTGTACAATTACAGATTTTTAGAAACGGGACTAGAAAATTGGAGATGACGATACTGGGTTAGTCCTAACAGTGAAAGTTTGGATCTTAGAGTTTATTGTTTCATCCCACCCAGTAAATGATGCATCAAAACAGTTTCACCTTTGTGTTTGATGAATTGCCTCAATGGATTGTATGAGAGCGGCTTAATGAACTTAACGCGTCTATTGGTTCTGTTTTCATATGCTATTACTGCAATGTCATGAAGTTACATAGTAACACTGACAATAAATACTAAATAAACACAACAAATGAACAAAGAAATTGAGAAACTAGGCACAACAAACTCAGGAATAACAGCTGTAGAGAAAATCTTGCAAGCCTCATTTCATATCTTCATTCATTCGTACCACTTGTGATAATTATGGACAATAACAAGGTTCAAGCACTGTTGCTGCTTCCGTCAGTTGATCCAGGCATAAGCTCTCTCAGCATAGCCACTACCTGCAACATGTTTGGCCTTCTTGAAGGCAAGTCATCAACACACTGCAAAGTAATCTCCAAATATCTTATCATCTCCTTCACTTCTTTGGCTTCTGCCTCATCAGTTCCTTGAGTGGCCAAAAGCAAGTCCTGGTCAATCACTTCCATTTGCTTCCCTTCACGGACCTTCATCTTGGCCCACCCAACCAAGTTGGTGTCACCAAAGTCCTCCTTGTCAGTAGGGCGTTTACCACTGAGCAGTTCCAACATCACAACCCCAAATGAGTAGACATCTCCCTTGGCAGTGCACCTGAAGCTTTGGTAGTACTCTGGGGGAACATATCCAGGTGTTCCTGCAAGTGTGCTCACGCTAAGATGAGTATCAAGGGCACTTATAAGTCTTGCCATGCCAAAATCTGAGACCCTGGACTCCATTTCATGGTCAAGTAGCACATTGCTTGACTTCATATCTCTGTGTATGATGTGAGGGATGCAATTGTGGTGCAGGAAACAAAGCCCTTTGGCTGCACCTCTTGCAATCTTCTTCCTTTCTTCCCATGTCAAAATGCGGCGATCACGCGTTTTGATTCTCCCATGAAGCATCTCTTCTAAGCTTCCATACTCCATGTATTCATAAACAAGGAGCCTCTCTTCCCCCACTTTGCAGTAGCCCAACAGAGGAACAAGATTTCTGTGCTTGATCTTCCCCAAGGTTTCCATCTCTGCCATGAATTCTCGATCACCCTGGCAGCTCAGTCGAATGAGCTTCTTTATGGCCACACTTGAGCCGTCTTTGAGTGTGGCCTTGAACACTTCACCAAAACCACCACACCCAATAAGGCTTTCTGCGGAGAAGCCATTGGTTGCTTCAATGAGCTGGGAGAACTTGAGCTTCCTCAGCTGCCTCTGAAATGTTGCAACATTGATGCTTAGAGGCTCTTTCTCTTTGTCAATTTTCCACGTTGTAGCAGCATGGCATGCTTGTAAACTATTCAGCATCTTGACTTCTTCGGCCTCCTTCCTCCTTGCTCGCATTGCAATTGCCCACACTATTAAAATACATACAGAAGCAACAGATATGAGAATTCCCATGACAATGCTGTTTGCCCATGTTGCAGTTGCTGTTTTATGGCCCCCTTTGACAGCATCATCAGTTGGATTTGTTGTGGGTTGGCTATTTTCATTCTTGCAGTCCGGCAATGGTACACCACAAAGGCCAGGGTTGTTTGCATACTGGGAAGCTGGAAGTGTACTCAGTTGTCCCCTAGATGGAATTTGGCCTGTTAACTCATTGTTAGAGAGATCAATTTGCACCAAGAATGAGAGGTTTGAGAATGAGTCTGGAATATGACCCTGCAATCTATTGTGTGATGCATCAAACACACCCAAATTTTTTAGCTGGCCAAGTGTTGAAGGGATTTCTCCAGATAGCTGATTGTGAGACAATTCTAGAACTTGTAAAGCCACCATGTCTCCGAATTCATCTGGGATTTTTCCGCGAAGCTCGTTATATGAAAGATCAAGATACTCCAGAGTCTGGTACTTGGTGAACAAGCTGAGGACAGGACCAGAATAGAGTCTTGTGAAGTCACAGCTCCTCAATGTTGGGACCTGCAAGAGTCTTTCAGGTCGAATACCAGAGAATTCTAGCAAACCTCCAACTCCTTTGCATGAGTTTCCAACATTTCTTACAAACACCAAAGTGTTCCCTGAAAGGATCCCAAACCAGGATTTTGCTCCCAGTTGTCTTCCAAGTCTTGAAGGAATCTCTCCAGTGAGCTTGTTGCTGTTCAAGTCCAACCACACTAAACTGCTGCAGTTCGCAAGCTCTGCTGGTATCTCGCCAGTCAAGCTGTTGTTTCCAAGCTGCAGAACTGCTAACCTTGTCAAGAGACCAAACTCACGCGGTATTTCACCACTAAGCTCATTGCTCGTCAGTGATATCCATTCAAGATTGCTGCAATTGAATAACTCAATGGGAATTCCACCAGTGAGATGATTATTATTCAGTATGAGATCCTTAAGATTCTTGCACTGCCCCAGCTTTGGTGGAATTTTGCCTTCCAAGCCATTGAACCATGCTATTAGCTGCTCAAGATTTTCAAGTTGTCCAAGCTCATCGGGAATTGTACCATTGAGATAGTTCAGACTAAAATCAAGTGTCTTCAGCTGTGAGCACTTTGACAGTTCAGCTGGGATTTCACCTGTAATAAGATTATCTGGCATTCTCAGCTCCTCAAGAGAGGCTGCCCCTGGACATAAATCCCTGGGGATAGATCCATAAATTTTGTTTGAGCTGAAGTCCGCAATCTTCAACTTTTTGCAGGAAGATATTGAAGATGGAAATTGACCACTGATAGCATTATTCCCGAGCCTCAGTTCCTGCAATGATCCGAGGTTCTGAAAGATTGACTCTGCTAACTGTCCTGACAGGTTGTTGTTAGATATGTCAAGAAGTTGCAGCCAAGTGCATGAGGAGAAACCAGATGGGATTGACCCGGAGATGTTGTTGAAAGAAAGTTTAACCTCTAAAAGGGAAGCACATGCATTTCCCAATTCAGAAGGGATCCAGCCTGTGAGTTGGTTGTGGGAAAGATCCAGAGTTTGTAGTTTGTTTAGCTGACCCAAAGCTCTGGGAATTTCCCCAGAAATCATGTTGTTAGCTAAATTCAAGCTTTTAAGGCTGGTACAGTTTGACAAAGAGAGTGGAATTGAGTCTGACAAGCGGTTTCCAGATAGATCAAGTTGCAACAAGGAAATGCAATCCATTTTCAGGCCAAAAATGGACCCTGAGAGGTTGTTGGAAGAGAGGTCAAGGCTCTGCAGTTTATCAGAATTTTGTAAGAAATTTTCAGGAATAGGGCCTGTTAAGTTGTTGTAAGAAAGATTAACAACAACAAGATTTGGACAGTTGGAGAAAAGTTTCTCAGGGACAGGGCCTGTAACCCCTCCGAAGGAGAGATCAAGCTGTGTCAAAGCATAGGGGAGCTGAAGCAAAGAGGTAGAATTTACAGAAAACGAATTCAAAGACAGTTTGAGAACAGATAACATATCTAAAGAAGACAAAGGGTCAAGAGATATAATCCCAGCAAGGTTATTATTCCCACTAATATCAAGCTGAGTAACTCTTCCAAGGGTGCAAGAGACTCCATACCAGCTGCATGGATTCTTGTTCAGCTTCCACCCCGACAAAACTCCACTTTGATCCTTCTGAATCATCCTTCTGAACATGAGAAGAGCCTGCGCATCAGTCTTGATGGAGGAAACTGCAGCACATTCAGTCACAGGAAACAAAACAGTGATCACAAGAAGTGTCACAGTGAGATGAGGCAAAAGCTGAACATGGTTGTTCTCCATTGAGAAAACAAGCCTTGTACAAAGCCAGAAGGGGAAGAAAGAGCCCTGCAAAGGAAATGCAGAGAGATATAGACTATAATGTGTGTGAAGAGGAGAGAGGAAAGAAAGAGTGGTGAGTATGATGGGAATTTGTTGTGACAAAAGGAGTTGCTTTTTGTATTTTATAAAATTGAAAGGAGGGAACATGAGAGGGAATAAGGTTGTGTTGCGTGCGGTGGGTATGTACTCGTAATTTTGTTGGTATAATTTTCTTAGATTTCTTGATCATGAATACAAGTTTTTCTTTCAACAGTAGAGTAGAGAAGTGAGAGAATTGAGTTAATGGATTGATTTGACTAATAGTCAAGGATGTGGGACCCACAGACAAAGGTCTGTGTCCAAAGATCGGCGCTAGAAAAACTAAAGAAAAAAGAAAGATGAGAGGTTGATCCAAGAGTCAGTCTGTCAGTGAGCGTGAGAATGTTTCCCCATATGTATATGACACACACATAGTACTACTCAAACCTTGGATTGGCACCATGTGCAACTTATGTGGTTGTTTTCTGATTCCAGCCTTTGTTTTGTTTCTATTTCTTTTTCTCCCTGGTATATATATATATATATATATATATATATATATATATATATATATATATATATATGTCAACAGGGGTTCTGCATTTCTCTTATTTGATAGAATCACGTACAGCTGCTAAATGGGTACATATTTGACTTGACATTTGAAATTTCGTATAATGTTTTACTGTAAAAGATGAAGCTAAACAAAATAGTTATAACTTATGTATAAATTCTGAATCTGCATTTAACTTACTACATTAAATTAAACGTACACTTATGTTTTAGTTAATAATATAATATTTTAAAGTTATTTGGGCTTTTAGTTTATTTATTTATATTATGTGAAAGTATGGTTTCAACTTTTTTTTCAAAATTTTTTCATTTTGAACAAATTTTGTTTAAAAGGAAAACCCATAAACTCAAACATTAAATTTAATAAAAATAAAACTCAAATTATACATGTTTTGAACTCTAATCTCACATCCTACAAAACTTTTCAAACTTATATTAAATTTAGACTTAATTAACTTTCGAGATAAATTTTGGTATTTTCAATTGAATTTTTATTATTTTTTCTATTAAGTACTAAAAATTTTATATTTTTCAATTGAGTTTTTGTTGTTTAATTTTTTTATTGTCTAAATGACATATTGTCACCTTATTTAGTTGTCACTACATGTTATTTTGTATTAATATTAGATAATATAGTTTTAGTTTTCGGTTAACATGACACATAATTTATTATTTGATATAATGTAATTAAAATTAAGATTTTAATAGTAAAATTCTAGCATCCTACAACCTTACATATATGCTATTATTCAAATATCACATATGGTCAGGAGAGTATCATCATCATCCAATAAAATCATAAAAAATATGTAGATCCTATTTTTTTTTTAATTATTCATAACACTAACTATTCAGCTTGGTAGCTAAATGGATTCAATTTAAATAAAACAACTTTAATTAAAAATTAGTGTAATTAAAATTTCACCTTATTATGTTGTAATTTTTAACACTACTTAATTAAAATTAATGCATATAAAATTTATCTCCTTGTCTTTTCTCCTAGCACACGTTTACTTTCTCTATGTTTTAATTAAAAACCCACTTAAAAGTTAAGAGTTTTTTTTACTATATCATTCCTCTTTTTGGCTGAATGTATTTTCATTAAAATAAAACTCAATTAATTTTAACATGCATACGTTCTTTTTCCTACCAAATTCAAAATTTACAGTCATACTCCCAATTTATAGAGCAACATGATTTAGTTAAAAATAAATAAAATCTACTATTTGTATTATGATTTTATAAACTTTATACTATATTTATCATAATCTCAATTTTAACTATATTGGTTAGATAAAAATAAACAAGAACGGAAAGAAAAACAAAACAAAAACTTAAATACAGGTGGAACCAAAAAGAAGTTGGAATAGCAGAACAAGTGTAGCTTATTAAATTTGTTTGATTTTCAAAATAAAGATATGAAATCGGTCAAACGAAAAACTATACATGCTTTACATTTAAAACACATGCTTTACATTTAAAAGATAAAAAATACACTAAAACTATCCTCAATTAATGTGTGATAGACATAGCAACATCGATGAATAAGCAAACAAAAATAATGATAAACAGGCTCCCACTATTATGCTATTGATGTTGCTACTGTAGTAATCTTAACCAGTTTCCAGTTGCATTTAAACTATACACTCTCCGGACTGTATCTGTATTTTGCAATCAAAATGTACACATGAGATACCTTTTCATTATTGTGATTATGTATGTGTACACATATAAGAATTAAAAAGTTTTTATGAGGGGCCCTCATGTTGAAATGTGAATGGGGGAAAAATGATGATGGTGTGTTATGGTTGAATGTTTCCTGGGAAAAAAAAAATTGTAGGTAGATTAAAGAAATGGAGGCCCCCACCCACCATGAAGCAACATCAATTAGGTCAGTGTTAATGGCATGGGAGGTTATGATGCCCCCTTTTGCACCTTTCACATTCTTGCTTTGCAAGCACTTTCATGCATCACACTATTTCTTCACTCTTCAACCCTCACTTGCTTCAAATCCACCCTCATCTTTTAAAGGTTTTACTTTTTAGCTGGGTTTGGGACCATCTCTTACTTTGCTACACACTCTAATTAGCACATTTTGCTTGGTCAATCACTGTTGAGTTGTTCTTTCACAACAAATTAAGATAGTGTGCACTAGTAGTGAATTCTTTTTTCTTCTGTACGAGAGCATATTGAGTCCACAGTTTATTTAATATCTCTTCTGTGTGACACTTGGGAGAAGGGGTGCAAACTAATATGTGTAAGAAAAGACATTTAATTATGAAGTACTTTTGTGCATCTTTCTAAAAGTTTAAAACCAATTTGATATTTATGTTGCTCAGTTGATATTAAAAAATATATAATGGTCAAGTAGGGATAAGTTCCACTTAAAAAAAGGATAAATTCCTCCTTCACATATTCTTGTACAAATAAAATAAATTACCTTATAAACTAAAATTACTGTACACAAAAATTTAAAATAAGAAACTTGAAATGTGGAAAAAATCTCTTAGAAGGATTGATTTTGTGAACAAGTTTGACAAGTCTGAGTATATCATATCGATTCTTCTATCATCTCATATTATATGTTTTTGCAAATGTGTATAAGAGAACTATATCAAATTATAACATTATTAATAATTTTATATAACATAAATTTAATAAAAATTGTATAAAATATTTATATTAACAAAACTTTTTAAATATTATTAAATATCAAGTAACGAAACTAGTTTTATAAAAAAAATCACTATTAAAAATGTTTTTTAACGAAAAAAAATCAACCACAAATATCAGACAGTTCCACAAAAACTATCTATGATGAAAGGTGATGTCAAAAAAAAAAAAAAAAGACATTACAGAATATATGTAGTGAAAAGCTTTCATCTGTTTACAAAATGTGTACATTATGTGAATAAAAAAAAAATTTCATCACAAATTATATTGGTATAATTCGTGAGAGGACTATAAGACACTCTTAATTGTTTTGATAAAATATACATAATTTGAAGGAAAACAAATGTTATTGGAAAAGAGACAATGACCCTCTTAATTAAAGTGTAATAACACACATTTTAAATGACATAAGAATGTCTTGTTTAAAATGAGAAAATAATTCTTTAAGTGATATAAGAGAATCTCATTTAAAGTGAGATAAAGACATTTTAGTGAGTCTTGTATCATCTTGCTTCACATATGAAAACATGAATTTTAAGCAACCTTTTGAATAAGAGTGGATAGTTAACAACTTGTTTATCATTGTGTATAAAACTTACTACAAAATCGTATCTCTCATTATGTTAGGAACTAATCTTAGAGGTTAGGATTTTGAGGTTAATTCATTGTTAGAAGATATAACTTTAAAAAGGATATTGAATAGAATCGTAAACTCTTTTAGTGAAAAATGATGATCAAGCAAAAAAAAAGAAATACTTGTTTACCCAAACATTCGGACTATGTCTTTCCTTATGAAAACTTCTTAAAAATATTCTAATAATCAAATCAATTATTATAATGAGTACATAAATAACTCTAAATTATCATGCCTCAATATCTTCCTAAGATTAAGATCTTAAAAGAAGTAATAAAGAATTTTAAAAAAGAGATCATTTTAAGCTCATAGGGTTACTTCACATAATGAAGAAATACTCAAATTTAACTCCCTCACAAAGAATACTTAGAAACTTATGAATATTAGAAAACTTATATAACACGTGTTTTCTTTTTCTTTTTTTTATAAACTTCAACTTGAATCCTTTATATAGGTCTTTGAAGATTATTGTTGCTTCAAGCTATTTTCTTAAATCATCTTTGTCAACTATGTAGATCAAATATTGTGTTTGTTGAATGGAGTTTTTAATGGAAACTTTTGATATCAGAAGCTCTACTTCTCTTCATAAGGAAAATATTCAAAAGCATGTAATAAAGGTATGATTCAATTTTGCAGATTGCAGAATGTTTCTTTTGTTTTCCTCTTTATGTTATAATATGAATATTGTAGAATATAAACTTTTATATAAAACATTTTGTGTTTAATTATTCAAAGTGTATATGAAATTGTAAGTTTTAGCAGTTTCAAATAATTCATTTCATCTATATAAAGTATTTATGATTATCATTTTGGTTATGTAAGATATTTAAACTTAAAGTGTAAAGATTGATAAAACATCTAACCCAACAGAAATCTCTAAATGATTTAATACACTACAAATTTCATTATATCATATTAGTTCATTTAATATTTGTTATCATCAAAACTTTTTAAAAAAATTACAGAAATTAGACCATCTTAATAATATTGGATTATAGACCTTTTAGCCACACCATTCTTTTCCTTTTCATTTTTGGATTATAGAAATCTCATTGCCCATCATTAGTTTTTTTTATCAACCACATTAATCCTACGACTTGGCTTTAGAAGTTGTGATAAAGGTCTATACATTCTTTTGTTTTGTTATGATTTGTTATTATTGGTTCATCTTATTCCTATTATATATTATGCAATAGTTTGAGGAATCATATTAGTGATTTAAACTCTTCAATTAAGAACACTATGAATTTGTCAAAAACACCTACGCACCTTAATTCTAGTTTCTCAAGATATAACCTCACAACACAAGGCTTCCATCTCTTGCTCATATGTATTTCTAGTATGGTTTTAAATCAGGTCTATATTTATGTTCTATTTAAAAACAAGGCTGATGTTCCTAAATATCTTTTCAAGACATATTTTTTTATTATTATTATGATTAGTTGAAACCTCATTCGACCAAGAAAATAAAAAATCTCTAAAATCTTTAGTAATATATTTCTCTTGTTAAACTCACAATACATAGGATACAATCTTAGTGTAATTTTTATTGCTCAATTCTATTGCATTTAGACAGTGTATGAGATGACTGTGTTGGTTCTGGTGGCTATAGTGTGCGTTTGATTCTAATGAGAACAAAACCTCTTTGTATTTGTTAGGGATGTTGTATCCAATGCCACTTATTCCAACTTTTCTTTTGATTAATTCTTTCTTTAACTTATATTTATTTGCACATTTTTCTTCACTTTTTCTCTGCCTCTCTTGATTCCTTTTAATCACATATATCCATCAGCCTTGATTCCACATCAAACACACAATCTCACTTGTTATTGTTATGGATTTAAGTCATTATATTTTAACCTATAGTTTTATTGTTATGAAAAAATATTAATTATTTTTATTCAATTTAAAATTAAAATGGGATCTATTCATCGTAACATATATAAACTATTTAAAGAAAATTAACAATATAAATACAATAAATTTAAAATTGCATCTGAAGTTTTTCATCTAATCTAATTATGCACCATACTATGTCATCATGTTTAATTTAAAATAGTTTTTATTATTTTATTTACTTCTATGGTTAACAATTAACCATTTGGACCATATATATTTGTTAACATATATTATTCTACAGAGACACATATCTATCTCAGACTCAATACAAATAAAATATCAAAATATATTAATTGATATTTTTTAACACACTTGTACCTAGAACAGAAACCGTGACTTCCTTATTTTTGTTTGAGAAGACGATCGTCATAAACCTAAACCAGAACACCTTGTTGAATGGTTCCCCACGTTCCTACTCACAGTGCAAGGGACTAAAGAGGAGCTAATTTCTGCTCCTAAATATATGAATTTATGTGGGGAATATAAAATTCTAAACAAAATATATAAATAATTATTTTTTTTGTTACAGAAAATACATTATTGATCATGCAACTGTTATTTTCTATTTCAAAAGCTCACGTCATGCACGCGCATTTCGTCAAATATTGTATCGATATCGCTGTTCAACTCAATTGCCATATGAAGTAAATTCACGGTCAAAAGTATCCAACACGAAGACAATTTATAAAAGTAGCACTCGTTTGGATAAGCACAAAATTTAGTAAAAAATGAGGATCCTGATACAAAGAGGAGAAACAAAGGAGTATCACCAAATTTAAACATCAATCGTTCTCTTTTCTACATGGATAGGATCTTTTCTACATTGCTTATAACATATTATTGATATGTTATTTTAATTAATTTTAATATTTTATTGGTTGAAAATTTATTTTATCTTATTAGTTTTAGGTTTAAGCGCTATAGTCTAATTTTTTTTAGCCTTTTTTAGTGATTAGTACTATTTATTCGACGTTAATTGAAGTAGTTTCTTTTAAAATACTAGTTTCTAATTTTTATTATTATATTTAATTTTTAAAAGATATTAAGCTACTAAATATTGAGTCGGTAAAAATTTTGTTTAGGTTTGTATAGAATATCTAGTGTAATAAATCATCTGATCGTTCAAGATTGTGTCAAGATCTGTGATATTACAAGTTTAACTATTTTGACTAATTTACTTATCTTTGTTATTGCATCTATTTTCATAACATTTAATAATATTAGATTTTCTACACTTTATATAAGATTATAATTTCTTTCATTTGTCATAATAGAGTTTGCCTTCTTGATCTTTTGAGCTCAATTGTAGAAATACTATTTACATGAGTTATCCACTAATTTAGATGATCTATGAAAATTAATTATAACAATTATTTTTATGTAAGTAAAATCTTGTATTAAATGTTTTGATTAACTAAGAGTTGTGAGTTAAAGTATATAACATGAATTGTTAGTTGAACCAGAGAGTTCACTCGTAAAACAATCTTAGGACTATTTGATTCACACTGAATTTTCTATAGATTGAGATTCATTAACACTTAAACAGAATTATGTTAAAATTCTTTGTGTTTCTTCCTTGATTCTTCATGGTTAATCATATAGTTGTTTTTTGAGGATTTCTCTATTATCGTTATCATTTTTTGTGTGGTAGACGATCTAAGTGAATATGTTTGATCTTTTTCTACAACAATTGATCCAGTGAGCTTCAATCATCATGACGTATGTAAAGTACGAGATTGAGAAGTTTACTAGTTTGAATGATTTTTGGATTGTAACAGTTGAAGAGGTGTGCTCTTCCGTTCAATAAGGCCTTCTTGAAGCTTTGGAATGAGAATTAAAGCTTAATGTAACCATGACTGAAAGTGACAAAAAAAACATTGTTGGAAAAGACTCATAATGTGAATATTTTAAGTCTTAGTGAGAAGGTGTTAAGACATGTATCAAAAGAGAAGACCACAACAAGGTTGCAAGCTTGCACATGACAAAGCCTCTTATGAATCGTTTTTATCTAAAGCAAGTATTGTACTCAAATAAGATAAGTAGTGAAAAGATCATTCGTGAATTCAATAAGTTAATTCTTGATCTAGAGAATATTGACATTCAGATTGATGGTGAGAATCAAGTGTTATTGTTGATGTGTTTTTTGTACAAGATGTATTATCATTTTAAGGAAACCTTACTACGTAAATGAGAAATTTGACATGAAGGATTCTAGTAGTAGAGATGGGCTTGTAGTTTGGGTAGATAGTTTACCAACAAAAGAGTTAGATGGTGGTCAAAGTCAAGTACTAGTGAGGAGTAGTAATTGTTTCAAGTATTATCACTACAAGATAAATGGACGTAGAAGGAAATTTTGTTCCTAAAAACTAAAGAAGACTATATTGTCTAAGTATGCTCTGGTAGAAGAAGATTATAAATCATCACATGTCTTGTAGATTATATCTTTCACGGTATACCTAATTGTTTATGGTTCCAAGCATTTACAAAACATAAAAAAGGTTTAATTATCTTTTATGATAATAAGTTCTATAAGATAATTGGTGTTGAAATGATTGAATTTTTCTTGTTTATGCCTTAGGGATATTGGAGAAAGGAAGGAGAGGTTTGCAACCATTTTACTAATTTAGTTATTAAATAGAAATTCACAAACCATTTAAGAAATTCTCCATTTCTTTTAAAAATTTAAGGACAAGGTGTAACATAATTTAGAATTGTATTAAGGGAAAACTTATTTAAGATATGTTTAGAGAAACGCTTCTAAGGAAATAAACTAAAGATAAAATTATTTAATAAGCTACACTTATAGTTTATACATGACTTAAAAATTAAAATTTGTATAAGTTAATATAAAATATTTCTGTGGTCTTAATATTTTGGATCAGTGACCTTGTCAAACAATTATTATTGTAGTCTCTTAATTCATCCATTGTAGAAGATATTTTTAATGTATTTAATAATAGTCTTTAATAATCGTCTTAAATATATATATATATATATATATATATATATATATATATATATATATATTCTTTAAACAATGCTTATATGACAATAACTAAAAAATCATTATTTGAAATAGGAACAAGTTATAGTTTTAAATTGTTGATTAAGAATAAGTTTTATTTCCTTTTAGATTAATGTATATAGAAAAAAATTTTACTCACTTTAGATCATATTTTTTAAATTATTAGTATTTTAAAATATATTTAATTAATGTTATCTTTAATATAAGTCAAAATCATATTTTTTTTGAAATTATAATTTTAAACCGCATTTAATTAAAGTTATCTTTAATGTACCTCTACAATTAAAATGTAAAATGTTAAAATTCTTATTTCTCAAAAGTCAAAGAAATGTACACTGATTTCAAATCACTAAAATGAAAAAGTCTCTAATTCCTGAATAAAACAATCTCGAACCATTTTTCAATCTAATTAATATTATTATTAATATTATTATTTTTATTGTTAATATTATAAATATTATTAATAATATTACTATTAATGCTATGAATCTTGTTATTAATATCATAATTATTATTAATAGTAAATTATTATTAATCATAAAAATCATAACTATAATATTATAATAATAATTATAATAATAATAATAAAATAGTTATATATATATATATATATATATATATATATATATATATATATATATATATATATATATATTATTTATATATATATATTATATATATATCCTATTGATAGAAATCTATTTTTTTCTCACTTCATCGTCCAACAATTTTTTTATGACACTCCCAAAATTTGAAGAGGAATCTAAAATTGTTCGTTGAGATTCTGAAAATATCTGTTGTCTTCGCTCTCGAGTTCCTCAAAGGTTAATGGAGACATTATTATCTTTTGAAAATATTTACCTCAAACTGATCCAGTTCTTCTTTTTACCTGGAAGATTTGAGAGATGAGTAAAATGATTACTGTGTTGTAGTAGGGTAATGCCACTATGTTCATACCAAGACACGGTCAATCAATACTATTGAGCATGGTTTTGAGCTATTTATTAATTTTGTTCGTCTTTTCTTTTATCCTAGGAAAGGAAACATTGTTGTCTTTTTTCTTTTTTTCTTCACTTCTAAACAGTTTTCTACCACAAAAGTGAGTATTGTAAAGTAAGAAAGTAATATAAATATGTTGTCATGCATATGGCTAGGGAAGAGAGTGAAAAACTTTTAGTTGTAGTGTGATATGGATGTTGAAGGATTGCTTTTTGACCAGGAGAAGTTGATGTTACGGGAAAACTGCGTGATAATTCTACGTACCATTATTAGTCTTTAGTCTTCAATATGGTGACCCATTCCTAATGATTTCCAAAGACTAAAGTAAGAGATAAATAACTTTGGTATATGTAGAAGGGAATTATTTTCAGGCAATTCCATAAAAATGCAGAAGCCTGAAACTCCTTGATCACTGGTCCTTCTACAGTTCCACGAACAAAATTGTTCATTGCTCTCAGATGGATAATAAAGATACAATCATTCAGTGAGTTACTCTTTTTTTTTTTTTTTTTCCATTTTATTCTTGCG